>OODC01000716.1_pt1 | contig 19217 bp, 15 predicted proteins | sample 1671711 | NCBI WGS metagenome assembly OODC01 (sample SAMN06348184, study PRJEB24527) | human gut metagenome | reverse complement strand
CCTCGTTGGACGGGATAACGCCGTCGCAGATCATCATAACGGTGGAGCGGATGTGATCGGTGATAACGCGCAGGGAAATATCGGTCTTGTCGCTCTCGCCGTAGTGCTTGCCGGCGATCTCGGAGACCTTGTTGGTGATATTGCGCACGGTGTCAACGTCGAACAGGGAGCCGACGCCCTGAACCACGCAGGCCAGACGCTCGAGGCCCATGCCGGTATCAATGTTCTTCTGCTTCAGCTCGGTGTAGTTGCCGTTGCCGTCGTTGTCGAACTGGGAGAATACGTTGTTCCAGACCTCCATGTAGCGGTCACAGTCGCAGCCGACGGTGCAGCCCGGCTTGCCGCAGCCGAACTCGGGGCCGCGGTCATAGTAGATCTCAGAGCACGGACCGCACGGACCGGAGCCGTGCTCCCAGAAGTTGTCCTCCTTGCCGAAGCGGAAGATGCGCTCGGGCGCGATGCCGATCTCCTCGTTCCAGATTTTGAACGCCTCGTCATCGTCCACATAGATGGACGGGTACAGGCGGTCGGGGTCGATGCCGACCCAGTCCGGACTGGTCAGGAATTCCCAGCTCCAGTGAATGGCCTCGCGCTTGAAGTAATCGCCGAAGGAGAAGTTGCCGAGCATCTCGAAGAAGGTGCCGTGGCGTGCGGTCTTGCCGACGTTCTCGATGTCGCCGGTGCGGATGCACTTCTGGCAGGTGGTGACGCGGTGGCGCGGCGGCTCCTGCTCGCCGGTGAAGAACGGCTTCATCGGCGCCATGCCGGAGTTGATGAGCAGAAGCGACGGGTCGTTCTGCGGGATGAGCGAAAAGCTCGGCAGGCGAAGATGACCCTTGGTCTCGAAGAAACTGAGGTACATCTCGCGCAGCTCATTTAAGCCTCTGTACTGCATAGGATTTATTCCTCCAAAAATGAATTAACGAAACTGAAAATGCATGAAAAACAAAAAAGCCTCCGCCCGAATGTCAAGGGCGAAAGCATACTTCCACGGTACCACCTTGATCTGCGCGCAGCAGCACCGCGTGCATCTCAGCAATCCGGTATCGGGGATCAGACGGCCGGCTCAGCGCCGGCTGCTCGGAAGTGGCTGTTTTCCGCGCCGGACAAGGACTTGCACCGAATATCCTCTCTCTATGGAACGGCGGATGGAAAACTCGTTTCCTCATAGCATTTTCGATATTGCATATCTATTATGACACTGAAATTTCGTATTGTCAACAGAAAAAACCAAAATCCGGCGTCAGAAACAGAGCCGAAAACTGAAAATTTTTCATTCCGCTTGACCGTTTGAGGTCAATTTTCGCCCCGAACCGGCCTATATATGCAGGGGTATTTTCCTGCGGAAAGGAAGGAACGGAAGCATGAATGCACAGTTCAAGGCAGCGCGGGTGGAAAATTACCGTGTTTCCGACCGCTCGGCGGCGGATATCCGCTATCTCGTCATTCATTTTACGGCGAACGACGGCGATACCGCGAAAAACAACGCGGATTACTTCGCAAGGGAAGCGCCGGGCGTGTCCGCACACTTTTTCGTGGATGAGAAAGAGATCTGGCAGTCGGTGCGCGAAAAGGATGTTGCGTGGCACTGCGGCACGAGAGGGATGTATTTCCATCCGTACTGCCGCAACGCGAACAGCCTCGGCATCGAGCTTTGCAGCCGGAAGCAGGGCGAAAAGTATTATTTTACCCCTGAGACCGTGAAAAATGCGCGGAATTTTGTGCGTTTTCTCATGAAAAAGTACGATATTCCCCTTGCGAACGTCGTACGGCATTATGACGTGACACACAAAAACTGCCCTGCGCCGTTCGTCGAGGACGCGGCAGCATGGCAGTCGTTCAAGGCAGGCTTGATTCAGCTCACAAGGGAGGAAAATATGACCGAAAAACAGGTAAAACAGCTGATCGCACAGGCGAAAACGGTTTACGATACCGCGGAAAGCGTGCCCAAATGGGGCAGAGGGACGGTGGATAAGCTGCTTTCGGGCGATCTTCTGCGCGGTACAGACGGGAAGCTCGCCCTCAGCGAGGAAATGCTGCGCGTGCTTGTTGTGCTCGATCGAGCGGGTGCGTTCGACCGCTGATCACGGCGTGTTGAGATCCCAGTCGATGGGCGTGAGACCGCAGCTTTTCAGATAGTCGTTGCACATGGAGAAGTGATGACAGCCGAAAAAGCCGTTGTACGCGGAGAGAGGGGAGGGGTGCGCCGCCTCGAGCACAAGATGCTGCGGCGCGGTGATGAGCCTGGCCTTGCTGCGTGCGTTGCCGCCCCAGAGCAGGAAAACGATCGGCTTTTCGTGATCGTTCAGCTTTTCAATGACATGGTCGGTGAACGTCGTCCAGCCGAGATTTTTGTGGCTGTTCGCCTGTCCGGCGCGGACGGTGAGCGTGGTGTTGAGCATCAGAACGCCCTGCTTCGCCCATTTGGTGAGCGTGCCGTCCTTTGGCGGCTCGATGCCGAGGTCGCTCTTGAGCTCCTTGTAGATGTTCTGGAGACTGGGCGGAACCTTGACGCCCGGCTGGACGGAAAAGCACAGACCGTGCGCCTGACCGGGGCCGTGGTAGGGGTCCTGGCCGAGAATGACCGCCTTGACCGAGGAGTAGGGGGTCAGACGCAGCGCGTTAAAGATGTATTCCATCGGGGGATAGACGGTCTGCTCGGCGTATTCCTGCTTGAGGAAATAGCGGATGCGCTTGTAGTATTCCTGATCGAATTCACCGGCGAGGATTTCGTCCCAGTCGTTGTTAAAATGAACCATGGTAAAAATATCTCCTGCTCTTTGTCTTTGCTTTCATGATAAAGCGGAAAGCATTGCTTGTCAAGAAAGACCGCCGCAAAGCGCCTTTTACTATACCGTCAGCAGATGGTAAACCTTTCCGCCGATACAGCGGCTTGCCGCTGGAGGCGACTTTACGCTCAAAGTGAGCGTGCACAGTGGCCGCCTTCGGCGGCCGGGGGACGCCGTGCCCACGACGGGGGGCAAGAGGGGGAAAGAGCACCGTATGGTTCCCTTTCCCCCTCTTGACTCCCCCAAACCTTCCTTTAAGCCGCGACGCCCTTCGGTTGCGCGGCTAAATGCGAGGGGCCCACAGGGGCGTTTGGTGCTCCAAGGGTATATCCTTGATGGAAGCGGAGCTTTTCGTAGCGCCAATCTAACGCCCTGCACTGTCTGGCCGCGCACTGTTATGCGCGGCAAATCACGCAAAGTAAATTCAGGGCATAACAGCGTTCCAAAATCTGCCCGACGCACGGAACCGAGCCCCCGTAACCCCCGTTTGCTGCACATCTCCGATGTGTCAGCGCAAAGGAAGGTAAGGGGAGTCAAGAGGGGACAGGAAACCATGTTTGGTGTCCTGTCCCCTTTTGCCCCTGTCGGTGGGTACCGACAATCCCTCGCCGCCGAAGGCGGCAATGCCCAGCCTGCCCATCGGCAGCTATTCTCGCCTCCACCGGCTTCGCCGCTGTATCGGCGGAAAGGCATACCCTCAGCAGAGGGTGAAAAATTTTTAAGTTCTGCTTGACAGGGGGGACGGTGTGTGATATATTATAACTGCACTAAGACACACAGTACAGTTAATACACCGCTTCGGCGATGAAAGGAAGGAGGCGCGCAGAATGGTAAAAATCGACTATCGGGACGGACGGCCTATCTACGAACAGGTGGCGGACGGTATCGAAGAGCTGGCATTGCGTGGGGCTTTGCCGGCGGACACGCAGCTGCCCAGTGTGCGGCAGTTTGCGATGGAGCTTTCGATCAACCCGAATACGATCCAGCGCGCATATGGAGAGCTCGAACGGCGCGGCGTGATCTACGCCGCCAAGGGACGGGGAAACTTCGTCTCGGACGTGGGGGACAGACGCGAGGAGCGGCTGCGCGAGGTGAGGACCGAAATGACGGCTCTCGCCGGCAAGGCCCGCTCGCTCGGTGCGGATGACGCGCAGCTGACTGCGTGGGTGACGCAGAAAGGAGAGGATAGCAAATGATCAAAGCGGATAACGCAACCAAGCGTTTTGACGACATCACGGCGGTCGATCACATCTGCGCGGAGGTTCAGAACGGCTCGGTCTACGGACTGATCGGCTCGAACGGCGCCGGCAAATCGACCTTCCTGCGCATGCTCGCGGGCATTCTGGCGCCGGATGAGGGCGAGGTCTGGATCGACGGAGAGAAGGTTTTTGAGAACACCGCGGTAAAGAACCGTTGTTTTTTCATCTCGGATGAGCAGTTCTTTTTCCCGAACAGCACGCCGCAGGACATGAAAAACTACTACCGCCGCTTTTATGACAAGTTCGACGAGCAGCGCTACTTCAAGCTGATGAGCGCCTTCGGACTCGACGAGACGCGCAAGATCCGCACGTTCTCCAAGGGCATGAAAAAGCAGGTCTCAGTCATCTGCGGCGTGTGCAGCGGAACGGATTACCTGTTCTGCGACGAGACGTTCGACGGTCTCGATCCGGTCGTCCGTCAGGCGGTCAAGAGCCTGTTCGCGGAGGACGTCGCGGAGCGCGGCCTGACGCCGGTCATCGCGAGCCACAACCTGCGCGAGCTGGAGGACATCTGCGACCATGTGGGTCTGCTGCATCGCGGCGGCATCCTGTTCTCGCGCGACCTCGACGAGATGAAGCTCGGTATGTATAAGGTACAGTGCATCTTCGGCGCACCGCTGCCCGAGGACGCATGGAACGGCTTCGACCTGCTCAAAAAGGAGCAGCGCGGCTCGCTCTACACCATTACCGCACGCGGCGAACGCGACGAGCTGATGGCGAAGATCAACAAGATGAACCCGACGTTCTGCGAGCTTCTGCCGCTGACGCTCGAGGAAATCTTTATCAATGAAACGGAGGTGGCAGGCTATGATGTCAAGAAGCTCCTCTTCTAAGGGACTGGTGCGCGACGGCGTGCGCCGCAGCCTGTGGGCGGTCGTTCTCTCGACGCTTGCATTCGTGGTTTCCATGCTCCTGCCCTCGCTGATGAATATGCAGCAGGCGCTGGAGGACCGCAAGGGTATGATTGTCGATGGCGCGAGAGCGTCTGAGCTTGCGCAGAGCTGGAAATACAGTCTGGCGGACGCAGCGATTTACATCGGCGGCGAGAACGCGCTCGTAAAGCTCGCCGTTATCCTGCTTGCCGTTGTGGCCGGCACGGCGATGTTCGCCTATCTGCACGACAAGCGCAAGGTGGACTTTTACCACAGCCTGCCGGTTTCGCGCGAAAAGCTGTATCTTGTGAATTTCGTAACCGGTGCGGTGTGCGTTATCGCGCCGTATCTGGTGCTCCGCGTGCTGACGCTCGTGTGTGCGCACGCGATGGGCTTCGGAGAAGCGGTTTCTGTCGGTACGTACCTCGGTGTCATACTCTGCGACATCCTCTTTTTCCTGCTGATGTACGCGATGAGCGCGCTTTCGACCATCCTCTGCGGTAACACGATTATCGCGCTGCTGCTTCAGCTGTGGGTCTATCTCGCGCCGCTCGCGATTCAGATGATGCACGAGGGTCTGCTGAGCCTATACTGCAAGACCTACGCCAGCATGAGCTACAGCGACCTGTTCAATCATCTGCGTCTCAGCCCGGCCGCCACCTATTTTATGGTCAACGGCGCGAACTACGGCTCCGGTCTTTCGGATAACTTCATCCGCGCCGGTAAGCCTGCGTATATGCTGCTCGCGGAGTACGCGGCGGCGGCGCTCTTCATCATTGCGCTCGGCGTCTTTGCCTTCCGCCGCAGAAAGAGCGAACGCGCGGGCACGGCGCTGGCGTTCCGTCCGCTCCGTCTGCCGGTCAAGGCGTTCATGTGCATCGTTATGGGAACGGCGTTCGCCATCGGCTTCCGTCTGATCGGCGGCAAGTTCTGGCTGTGGCCGGGACTGGTGTTCGGCACGGTGCTGTTCCACTGCATCATCGAGGTCATCTATGCGTTCGACCTCCGTGCGCTCGTCAAGCATCCGGTGCAGATGCTCGCCATCCTTGCGGTGACGGCGCTGCTCATGGTCGGCATGCAGAAGGACGTTCTCGGCTACGACCGCTGGCTCCCGGACGAGAGCAAGGTCGCGTCCGCCGGTCTGATCGACTACGGCAACTCCGCGGCGGAACTGGCCGAAAAGGAAAATATCGCGGCGCTCTGCCGTCTGGCGGAAATCGGCCGCGAGGCGACGCTGAACGCGGACTCGAACGATACCGGAACCGTATTTCTGGAGAGCCATTCGCTGCAGTTTGCCATGCAGAACGGCACGGTCAAGACGCGCAGCTACAAGCTGCCGGTGAGCGAAGAGGTGCGCAGCCTGCTGCACAAGGTCTACGGCTCGTCCGAGTACAAGCTCAAATCCAGCTCGCTGTACGGCCTCGACCTCGATAACGCCCATGTCATCGACATGACCTTCTGCGTCAATCAGCTGAAGTTCAACAGCGAGACCATCACCGACGGCGAAAAGGCCGCCGAAATCGTAAAGACGCTGCGCGAGGAGCGCCTGACCTACACCGAGCCTGCCAAGCCGGTCATGTCGTTCAACATTACGACCGACGCCGAAGCGAACAACTACGCGAACGGCATTGTGACCGACCGCGACGTCAAGACGCTTGCGCTCATCAAGAAGTATTTCGGCCTTGAGCCGCAGTCCATCGCCCCGGATACCGTGTCGCAGGTCGAACTGGACTTCTACGTTCCCGGCGAGGATACGTGGGTCGGCCTCAACGTGACCGACCGCGCGGACATCGCAGCGCTCCTCAAGGACGCGGTAGCGACCGGTACGATGCGGATGTATGGTAGCAGCGACTTCTACGACCTGATTTCCTTCAAGGACAACGCCCGCGTAAACGTCACCCCGGCGGTGGAGGACGGCTGTAACTACTATGAGATATCCTACCCGTACGACAGCTTCCCGACGAGCATCGTTGAGAAGTACCGCCCGGCGGCGGAGAAGCTGGCAGCCGATCCCTACGCGAACGCCGCGACCGCAGACGGCGACACCATGGTGACGCGCTCGGACTCTCTCGGCTGATACTTCGTCAGAGTAACCAAATTGGAAGAAACCTGTTTGTAGAAAGTGCATAATAAAATCGGAGAGAGAAAGGATTTCGGTTCGGAAATGCTGAAAATACACGGATTTTCGAAAAACCACTTTTCTTTCTCCGGTTTTATGCTATAATGTAATCAGCAAAAAGGGGACTGCGGTATGGCAGTCTGTGAAAGAACTTCCCAGATTTACATTCAGGAGGAAATTACAATGACCAGAGGCATTCGCGTAAAGAATACGGACGACATTCAGAAGATCAACAAGATCGTTACCAAGTACGGTTTTGATATCTGGATTCATGGCAAGAGCGGCATGGTAGACGCCAAGAGCCTGCTCGGCATGTTCCTGCTCAGCCTGAACGAGCCGCTTCAGATCGTTCTCGAGGACGACGAGGACCCGGCAGCAGTCAAGGCTCTGTTCAAGGACCTGGCTGAGTACCTCGAGATCGACGACGAGGACTGATCCGGTTCCGCTGAAAGGCGAAATTTTCCCCCTGCTTTCCTGACGAAGGCAGGGGGTTTTCTTTTTCGCCGGAATGCGGTATAATAAAGGGTAACAGCCGAAGGGGATCGCCTGCGGTGAACTCGGAAACGTGAGGACTTAAACGCATGAAAATCATGGTGATAGACGGAAACAGCATAATCAACCGTGCCTACCACGGCATCCGGCCGCTCTCCAATCATGAGGGCACGCCGACCAACGCGGTCTACGGTTTTCTCTCGACGCTCTTCAAGCAGCAGGACGAGGAACGGCCCGACCGCACGGTCGTATGCTTCGACGTAAAGGAAAAGACCTTCCGCCATCTGAAATTCGATACCTACAAGGCGACGCGCAAGCCGATGGACGAGGAGCTTGCCGTGCAGATGCCCATCGTCAAGGAGGTGCTCGACGCGCTCGGCATCGTGCGCTGCGAGCTGGCGGGCTATGAGGCGGACGATCTGCTCGGCACGATCAGCCGCCGCGCAAACGAAAACGGCGACGAATGCGTCATCCTCACCGGCGACCGTGACTCGCTTCAGCTGGTCGGCGGCGGAACGGTCGTGCGCCTGGTCAAGAGCGCCCTCGGCAAGACGACGTATACGAGCTACACGCCCGAGAAATTCCGCGAGGAATACGGCTTTGACCCCATCCGCCTCATCGACTTCAAGGCGCTCATGGGCGACTCGTCGGACAACATCCCCGGCGTCAAGGGCGTGGGCGAGAAGAGCGCCAAGCAGCTGCTCGCGGACTTCGGCACGCTCGACGGGATCTATGAGCATATCGACGACGAGCGCATCAAAAAGGGCGTGCGCGCCAAATTACAGGCGGACGAGCAGGGAGCGCGCGACAGCTACTGGCTCGCTACCATCGACCGGAATGTACCGCTCGAACTGGACGTTGCGCATCTGCCCGAACAGAAGATCGACCGCGAGGCGCTGTACAGCCTGCTGACAAGGCTGGAGTTCGACCAGTTCATCCGAAAGCTCGGTCTGACGGAGGGTGAGCAGGCCGCCGCGCCGCGCCTGCCTGCACTGGAGCGCTGCACCATCGCCTCGGCGTTCGAGGCGTTCGGTCTCGTCGACTCGCTGACCGAGGCGGACCGCGTTTTTGTCCTTGCAGGGAAAACACTCGGTGCGCTCTGCCTGCTTTCCGGCGACACGGCGTATTTTCTGTATGCGGACGATATGGGGGACGCATGGAACGATGTGCTCGCGCGTCTGTTTGACGGCAGCGTGAACCTCGCGCTGCACGACGCGAAGGACATCATCAAAAATCTGCTGCTCCGCGGCATCGATCCGCGCGGCATCACGTTCGACACCGCTCTCGCGGCCTACCTCATCGACCCGGCGCAGTCGAGCTACGACCTGCCGCGGCTCGCGCTCGCCTGCGTGAACGAAATGCTTCCCGCGCTCGATCTGGACGATCCGGCGGCGCTTTCGCCGCTCGGCGGACGCGAGGAGACCGGCCGCTCTGCGGCGCAGTATCTCGCCGCGATGCGCGAGATCTTCCGCGAGATGAACGATAAGATCGAGCAGTTCGGCATGCGCAAGCTTTATTACGAAATTGAGCTGCCGCTCGAGCGGGTGCTCGCGGAGATGGAGAACGCAGGCTGCGCTGTCGAGCCCGATGCGCTGCGCACGTTCGGCGAACGTCTGGAAACGCGCATCCGCGACCTTGTGGATCAGATCTATCTGGATGCCGGCGCGGAGTTCAACCTGAACAGCACCCGTCAGCTGGGCGAAATCCTGTTCGAGCGGCTCGGCCTGCCGGCTCCGAAAAAGACCAAGACCGGCTATTCGACGAGTGCAGAAGTGCTCGAGCGCCTGCGCGACGACCATCCCATCATCGCACACATTCTGGAATACCGCCGCCTGACCAAGCTCAAGAGCACCTATGTGGACGGCCTGCTTTCCGTTGCGGATCCGAAGGACAACCGCATCCACACGCATTTTCAGCAGATGGTCACGGCGACCGGCCGCCTGTCCTCGACCGACCCGAACCTGCAGAACATTCCGGTGCGCACCGAGCTCGGGCGAGAGCTGCGCCGCATGTTCGTCGCGCCGGACAAGGATCATATCCTCATCGACGCCGACTATTCGCAGATCGAGCTGCGCGTGCTCGCGCATATCTCGGGCGACAGGCACATGATCGGCGCGTTCCGCACGGGACAGGACATTCATGCCGCGACCGCGTCCAAGGTATACCATCTGCCGATCGAGGAGATCACGAGCGCGATGCGCTCGTCCTGCAAGGCGGTCAACTTCGGCATCGTCTACGGCATTTCGGATTTCTCGCTCGCGCAGGACATCGGCGTGAGCCGAAAGGAGGCTGCGGCCTTCATCCGCTCGTATCTGGACAGCTATCCGGGCGTGGAGAACTATATGGAAACCATCAAGGAGACGGCACGCGAGCAGGGCTATGTAACGACGCTGTTCGGCCGCCGCCGTGCGCTGCCTGACATCAACAGCAAAAACTTCAACGTCCGCTCGGCCGCCGAGCGGATCGCGATGAACACGCCCATTCAGGGCACGGCTGCGGACATCATCAAGATCGCGATGGTGCGTGTGCGCGACCGCCTGAGGCGTGAAGGGCTGGAAAGCCATCTGATTTTGCAGGTGCACGACGAGCTGATTATCGAAGCGCCCCTCAAGGAGAAGGACATCGCCGCGCGCATCCTCACCGAGGAGATGGAGAACGCCTTTCAGATGGACGCGCCGCTCGTGGCGGAAGCCAAAAGCGGCATGAGCTGGTACGACGCGAAATAACAACGGACAAATATTTAGAAGGTAAGCAATATGGATAAGATCGTTTTTATCTGCACGGGCAACACGTGCCGCTCGCCGATGGCGGAAGGGTTTTTCCGCGCGCTGGGCGGCGAGGAAAAGACCGGACTTGCGGCGCTGAGCGCCGGGATGTATACCTCGGACGGCCTTTCGGCGAGCGGGAACGCGGTCACGGCCGCAGCTGAGCTTGGCGCAGACATCACCTCGCACCGCTCGCGCATGCTGACGCCCGAGCTTGCACGCGAGGCGAAATATCTCGTCTGCATGACGGGCGCACAGTATGACAACCTGTGCGCGGCGTTACCGGACTGCGCGGACAAGGTGTTCACGCTCACGCCGGCCGATGTTTCCGACCCGTTCGGCGGCGATCTCGAAATCTACCGCCGCGCGGCGGCTGAGATCAAAGCCGGCGTGCAGAGCATCATCGGGAGACTGGCAGGATGAACATAACGGAAATGCAGGAGAAGCATCTTCCTGCGCTCGCGGAGCTTGAAAAGCAGTGCTTTCACGCGCCGTGGAGCGAGAAAATGCTGCGCGAGGAGCTTGGCGGCGGGATCTTCCTCGTCGCGGAGCAGGACGGGGAGGTGCAGGGCTATGTCGGCTGTCAGACCGTCCTGGATGAGGGTTATATCACCAACGTTGCCGTGTCGCCGGATTTTCGGCGGCGGGGCGCTGCGCGGCGGCTCATTGCGGAACTGATCGCGCGGGCGAAGGAGAAGGGACTTGCGTTCGTCACCCTCGAGGTGCGCGAGAGCAACGCGCCTGCCATCGCGCTGTATGCCGGGGCGGGCTTTGCCCCGGTCGGGACCCGAAAAAATTTTTACAGCAATCCTGCCGAAAACGCGCTTTTAATGACGATAAACTTTGGATAACAGGAGGAATTGCCATGATGGAGCTTCGCTTTGTTGACGCAGAGAACACAGATTTTCACAGTCTGACCGCCAGACTGGATGAGTACTATTTTATGCTCGTCGGTGATGTGGAAAAACGCTACGCCAAATACAACCTGCCGCATCTGTTTAACTGCCGCATCGTTGCATACAAGGACGGTGCGCCTGCGGGCTGCGGCGCGTGGAAGCAGATCGATGAAACGACCTTCGAGGTCAAGCGCATCTTCATCGCGCCGGAGTTCCGGCGGCAGGGTGTCGCGAGCGCGATCATTGCGGCGCTCGAACAGGACGCGCGGGCGAACGGCTTCACGCACGCCATTCTGGAGACCGCGCGCACGACTGCGGACAGCGCCGCGCTCTACACAAAAAACGGCTATCATGTGATTGACTACTACGGCAGCCCGGCAGGCGCTGAAAACTGCCTCTGCTTTGAGAAAAACCTGTAAACTGGAGTGAAAACCTTGAGAATACTTGCAATCGAGTCCTCCTGCGACGAGACGGCGGCCGCCGTCATCGAGGACGGACGGAAAATGCTGTCGAACGTTGTCGACACGCAGATCGCGACGCACGCGCTTTACGGCGGCGTCGTGCCTGAGATCGCCTCGCGCCGCCACATGGAGGCGGTCGTCCGCGTGACCGAGCAGGCGCTTGCGGACGCGGAGATGGATAAGCATGAGGTGGATGCAGTCGCTGCGACCTGCGCGCCGGGACTGATCGGTGCGCTGCTCGTCGGCGCAAACTTCGGCAAGTCGCTCGCGTTCGCGATGAACAAGCCGTTCATCCCGGTGCATCACATCCGCGGCCATATCGCCGCGACCTATCTGGCATATCCCGAGCTCAAGCCGCCGTTCCTGACGCTCATCGCCTCGGGCGGCCACAGCGAGATCGTCATGGTCAAGGACTATACCGAGTTCGAGATCCTCGGCGGCACGCGCGACGACGCCGCGGGCGAGGCGTTCGACAAGGTGGCGCGCGTGCTCGGCGTCGGCTATCCCGGCGGCCCGAAGATCGACGCGCTCGCGCAGAACGGCGACCCGAAGCGCTATAAGCTGCCCGACAGCCGCATCAAGGATGCGCCGCTCGATTTCTCGTTCTCCGGGCTCAAGACGGCGGTCATCAACCTCGCGCACAACGCTGAGCAGAAGGGCGAAACGCTCGACCGGGAGGGCCTTGCGGCCTCGTTCTGCACGGCGGTCGTGCATACGCTCGTGCCGCGCCTCGAGGAGGCGGTACATCAGACGCACGCGCGCAATGTGGTCTGCGCAGGCGGCGTCGCGGCGAATTCCTTCCTGCGCGCAGCGCTCAGCGGCATGGCGAAGCGCACGCACACGCGGCTGTTCCTGCCGCCGCTCAAGCTCTGCGGCGACAACGCCGCCATGATCGGCGCGCAGGCGTACTATGAGTATCTCGCCGGCAACCTCGGCCACACGCTTCAGAACGCCTATCCGACCGCCGACATCGGACGCAATATCTGCGACCCGGCGTAGCTCCCGGATGACGGAACGCCCGGAAAACGGCGCAGCCGGAATGCGGACTGTCGGAAAAACGAAGTTTTTCGATAGACTAAAAGCGGATTTGTGAAATACGCCCGTAAATTAGGGTTTGCAAAAATCATAAAATGATGTAAAATAGAAGTGGTTTACGTCCTGTGCTTTGCCGCAGGGCGCGGCCACTTCTGTTTTTTCATATTAAACTTTTGGGCACGGTGCGCCGCGGCGCATCGTGGAGAAGGCTGTGGAAGCCGCAACGACTGCCCTGAGATGAGAGGGCGGGGCGCAGAGCGAGGTTTCGCGCTGCGTCGGGACAAAAAGGAGCAATAGTACACATGGGTATGACAATCGCGCAGAAAATCTTAAAGGCGCATCTGGTAGACGGCGAGATGGTCGTGGGGCAGGAGATCGGCCTCAGGATCGACCAGACGCTCACGCAAGATGCGACCGGTACGATGGCTTATCTCCAGTTTGAGGCGATGGGCGTCGATCAGGTCAAGACCGAGCGTTCGGTCGCCTACATTGACCACAATACCCTGCAGTCCGGCTTCGAGAATGCGGATGACCACAAATACATCGGTTCTGTAGCCAGAAAGCACGGCATTTATTATTCCAAGGCAGGCAACGGCATCTGCCATCAGGTTCATCTGGAGCGCTTCGGCGCGCCGGGCAAGACGCTGATCGGCTCGGACAGCCATACCCCGACCGGCGGCGGCATCGGCATGCTCGCCTTCGGCGCGGGCGGCCTGGATGTTGCGGTCGCGATGGGCGGCGGCGCATATTACATCCCGATGCCAAAGATGGTCCGCGTCACGCTGACCGGCAAGCTGTCTCCGTGGGTCTCCGCAAAGGACGTTATCCTTGACGTTCTGCGCCAGATGACCGTCAAGGGCGGCGTCGGAAAGATCGTTGAGTATGCGGGCGAGGGCGTTAAGACCCTGTCTGTGCCGGAGCGCGCGACTATCACCAACATGGGCGCCGAGCTGGGCGCTACCACCTCGATCTTCCCGTCCGACGAGGCCACCAGGAAGTTCCTCGAGGCGCAGGGCCGCGGCGACGTATGGGTGCCGCTGGCTTCCGACCCGGACGCAGAGTACGACGAGGAGTACACCGTCGATCTGTCCGCACTCGAGCCGCTCGCAGCGATGCCGCATATGCCGGACAACGTAAAGAAGGTCACGGAGATCGGTGAGATCCCGATCAACCAGTGCTGCATCGGCTCGTGCACCAACTCTTCCTATTATGATATGATGAAGGTCGCGGCGATCCTCAAGGGCAAGACCGTCGACCCGAACGTTTCCCTGACCATCAGCCCGGGCTCCAAGCAGGTATTCAACATGCTCGCGCAGAACGGCGCGCTTTCCGACATCATTTCCGCCGGTGCGCGTATTCTCGAGTGTGCCTGCGGCCCCTGCATCGGCATGGGTCAGTCCCCGGAGTCCGCAGGCGTTTCCCTGCGTACTTTCAACCGCAACTTTGAGGGCCGCTCCGGCACGCAGGACGCGAAGATCTATCTCGTCTCCCCGGAGGTCGCGGCGGCGTCCGCTCTGGCAGGTCATCTGGTCGATCCGCGCACGCTCGGCGAGATGCCGGAGATCGAAATGCCTGAGCATTTCGTCATCAACGACAACATGATCGTAAAGCCGGCGGAAAATCCGGCTGAGGTCGAGGTCGTCCGCGGCCCGAACATCAAGCCGTTCCCGCTCGGCAAGGCGCTCGAGGCGTCCTATACCGGCAAGGTCGTGCTCAAGACCGAGGACAATATCACCACCGACCATATCCTTCCGGCCGGCGCGAAGCTGCTCCCGTACCGCTCGAACGTCCCGTTCTACTCCAACTACTGCTTCATCAACGTGGACAAGGATTTCCCGTCCCGCTGCAAGGAGCAGGGCGGCGGCATCATCGTCGGCGGCGCAAACTACGGTCAGGGCTCGTCCCGTGAGCATGCGGCGCTCGTTCCGCTGTATCTGGGCGTCAAGGCTGTCCTGTGCAAGTCCTTCGCGCGCATCCACAAGGCAAATCTGGTCAACTCCGGCATCATTCCGCTGACCTTCGCAGATCCGGCGGATTACGATGCGATCAATCTGCTCGACGAGATCTCTCTGCCGAACGTTCTCGAGGAAGTAAAGAACGGCGAGCAGGTCACGGTCGTCTGCGGCGGCAGGACCTTCAAGGCAGACTGCGAGGTCTCCGAGCGTCAGCGCCATGCGCTGCTCGCGGGCGGCACGCTGCTCTACGCGCGTCAGCAGGCGAACAAGTAAGAGCTGAAACCGGGGCGGCGGACAGGGGAGAATGTCTGTCCGGTCCGCCTTGACAGAATGACGTTAATTTGTTAAAATAATATCAATGCGACAGGAGGACAACCCAATGTCTATCGACCAGTCTGTTCTGGATAAATTTGAAGCAGTAGTAGAAAGCCAGCGCAAGCGTATCATGGATATGAAGGCGCAGGACGATTTTATTGATTATTCCAAGCTCGACAAGCTCATCATCGGCGTGTGCGGCGGCGACGGCATCGGCCCGATGATCACCGGCATGGCGCAGCACGCACTTGAGGTTCTGCTCGCAGACAAGGTAAAGGCCGGCAAGGTCGAGTTCCGCGTCATCGACGGCCTGACCATCGAGCGCCGCGCCGAGCTCGGCTGTGCGATTCCGCCCGACGTCATGGAGCAGCTCAAGCAGTGCCATGTTATCCTGAAGGGCCCCACCACGACCCCGCGCAAGGGCGATCCGTGGCCGAACGTTGAGTCCGCGAACGTTGCCATGCGCAAGGGCCTCGACCTGTTCGCGAACGTCCGTCCGGTAAAGGTTCCGGAGCTCGGCATCGACTGGACGTTCTACCGCGAGAACACCGAGGGCGGCTACGCTGTCGGTTCGCAGGGCGTGCAGATCGACGACGATCTGTTCATCGACTTCACCGTAGCTACCTCGCAGGGCTGCGAGCGCATCGCGCGTCTGGCCTTTGATTACGCGCGCAAGACCGGCAAGAACCGCGTTTCCTGCGTCACCAAGGCGAATATCATCAAGACCACCGACGGCAAGTTCCTTGATACCTGCCAGAAGGTTGCCGCAGAGTACCCGGAGGTCGTTTTTGACGACTGGTACATCGACATCATGACCGCAAAGCTGCTCGACGACAAGCGCCGCCGCGACTTCAAGGTCGTTGTCCTGCCCAACCTGTACGGCGACATCATCACCGACGAGGCAGCTGAGATCCAGGGCGGCGTCGGTACCGCAGGCTCGGCGAATATCGGCAAGCGCTACGCAATGTTCGAGGCCATCCACGGCTCTGCACCGCGCATGGTCAAGGAAGGCCGCGCAAAGTATGCCGACCCGTCCTCCGTGCTGCGTGCAGCCGTCATGCTGCTCGAGCATATCGGTGAGATCGAGCTGGCGAAAAAGCTCGACCGTGCGCTCGACATCTGCATGGTTGAGGAGCGCAAGGTCGTTGTGACCGGCCGCGATACCGGTGCGACCGCACAGGAGTTCACGGATTACGTTCTCGAGACGATCGCAAAGCTTTAATCCAAGTTGATAACAGTGGTGCGTGCCTTGCGGAGGGAGTTTGCAGGGCACGTGCGCATTCTCGGAAGCAAAGGAAGAAAATAACGGAGAGAGGGGAGAGACGGTGGAACACAGGCAAGAGGTATCTAAAGCGGTAATTCAGCGTTTACCGCGATATTATCGCAACATCTGCGAGCTGAAAGCCGAAGGCGCGCAGCGCATCTCCTCGCGCGCACTGGCCGAGCGGATGGGGCTGACGGCGTCGCAGATCCGGCAGGATTTCAACTGCTTCGGCGGCTTTGGTCAGCAGGGCTACGGCTACAATATCGAAAAGCTGCAGGAGGAGCTTGGCGCGATCCTGGGCCTGCGCGCAGGACGCACGGCGATTCTTCTGGGCGCCGGCAACCTCGGCCGCGCCTTGCTCAACAACTTCAATTTCTCTGCGAGCGGCTTTGAGCTGCTGTGTGCATTCGACGCCAGTCCGGAGCTGATCGGCCGCAGCTTTGGCGGCTATGAGGTGAGGGACGCAAAGGAGCTTGACCACTATATCGACGAGCTCCACCCGGATGTTGCGGTGCTGACCATCCCGCGCGGCAACGCGCCGGCGATCGCGCGCAGTCTGGTCGAGCGCGGCATCCGCGGCCTGTGGAACTTCACGGGCGAGGATCTGCATCTGGAGGGACTCGGTGTTCCGGTCGAGAATGTACATCTGTCGGACAGCCTTATGACGCTGTGCCAGCTTGTCGGCATGGCTGAGGAGAACGAGGACTGAGACCATAAAAAGAAAGGGAGAGCACGGAAACAGCTGTGCTCTCCCTTTCTTTTGCATTTTACAGCAGATTGTTTCGAAACTGGGTGGGGGACTGGCCGGTTTTCGAGCGGAATGCCGCGATAAAATTGACCTCGCTCCGAAATCCCACGCGGAACGCGATCTCGCTGACCGAAAGGCCGGTCGAGTGCAGCAGCGATTTCGCCTCGTCGATACGGTGGAGCATGATATACTCATGCGGCGAAAAGCCGGTCGAGGCGCGGAAAATACGAGAAAAATGCGATGTACTGAGGTTGACGTGCGCGGCGATGCTGCGGACCGGGAGCTCCTCGGTCAGATGGCTGTCGATGAAGCGCACCGCCTGCGCGACTGCATCGTTTTCCGCGGGACTGTGCGCGCGCTGCGGCAGGAGCAGGCCGCACAGGATGCGGTACAGGGCCTGCGAGCGCTCGACCTCGCTGGTTTCGCCGGTCTGCAGGCCAAGGATGAGCTGCGCAAGCTCCTGCTCGAGATGCAGCGCGGCGGCAGGCGTGAACACCTGTCTGCCGCCATGAAAGGCGATGATCTGCTCAAAAAATGCGCCCGAGTTCGCCCCGTCGAAGTGCAGCCAGAGCGCTTCTGCGTCACCGTGCGTGAAAAAGCGGTGCGGTCTGCGGCAGTCCACGAGGGCAGCCTGTCCGCGCTCGACCGAAAATTCGTGATCGGTGTGGACGCACATCGTCCCGGCGCGCACATAGAGCAGATAGAAGTTGCGGTGGCTTTCGAGATGCGCGATCTCGCAGTTGTCGCGGAAATCATAATTTTCATCATAGTAATAATGCCCGGCGCGCGTGATGTAGTAGAACAGTCCGCGCGCGACCGTGCCGGGGGTGGCAAAGAAGCGCTCTGAACGCGCGAGCACCCCGGCTTCCTCTGTGACCTTCATGACGGCAGCCTCCTTTTTGTGACTGCTGTCATTATAGCACAAAATATAAATAGATTGCAGTGTTTTGTTATTGCCAAGGACATGAATTTTCGGTAATATCTTAGTAAAGAAACATCCGAAGGAGAATACGAGGGGTACAGAAAGAAAAAATCCTGCAAAACCTGTTCTTTCGCCGGATGATTTGGGGGAGTACCATATGATAAAGGAAAAGACGTTTTATAAGTCGTTTATGATTTTGGCGCTGTCTCTGGCGCTGCAGAATCTGCTGACCTACGGCGTCAATATGATGGATACGCTCATGCTCGGTCGGTACAGCCAGAACGCGATGGGCGGCGTCAGTCTGTGCAACCAGATCCAGTTCCTGCTCCAGATGCTGGTCGTCGGCGCGGGCGAGGGCGCGGTCGTTATGGGCTCGCAGTACTGGGGCAGGAAAAAGCTCGAGCCCATTCCGCACATCATCGGTGTGGCGCTGCGCTTCGGCGGCGCGCTCGCAGTGCTGCTGTTCATCCTCGTATTCGGCTGGCCGAACCAGATCCTGAGCCTGCTCTCGAACGACCCGGCAGTCATCGCGGAGGGCGCGAAATATTTCAGCATCATCCGCTATACCTACGTCATCTTCACCATCACGAATATCCTTGTCGCGTCGCTGCGTTCGATCGGCGTGGTCAGGATCGGCTACATGATCTCCGGCTCGACGCTCGTCATCAACGTATGCCTGAACTATCTGCTGATCTACGGCAATCTCGGCTTTCCGGAGATGGGCGTGCGCGGCGCGGCGTGCGCAACGCTGATCGCGCGCTGTATCGAGCTGATCATCGTTATCTGGTTCCTCAAGTACAGGGAAAACGTGCTCAATCTCAATCTCCGCAAGCTGCTGCACATCGACACGAGCTATGTGCACGATTACATGAAGGTCTCGCTCCCGGTACTCATCAATCAGGCGCTCTGGGGCGTGGCGCAGATGGTTCAGACCGGTATTCTGGGTCATCTCGGCGGCGACGTTACGGCGGCGAACGCGATCTCGGTACAGGTCTATCAGGTGCTCTCGGTCGTCTGCTACGGCGCGGCGAGTGCGGCGGGCATTGTGGTCGGCCGCACGATCGGTGAGGACAACGAGAAAAAGCTGCATCCGCTCGTCACAACGCTCCAGGTACTGTTCATTTCCATCGGACTGTGCTCGGGACTTGCGATTTTCCTGCTGCGCGGCCCCATCCTTGCGGCCTTCGGCGGCACTCTGACCGAAAACGCCTACCGCCTGTCCCGTCAGTTCATGCTCGTGCTCGCCATCACCACGGTCGGCACCTCCTATCAGATGGCGTGCGATAACGGCATCATCCGCGGCGGCGGCGACACCGCGTTCAGCG
>OODC01000704.1_pt1 | contig 19482 bp, 29 predicted proteins | sample 1671711 | NCBI WGS metagenome assembly OODC01 (sample SAMN06348184, study PRJEB24527) | human gut metagenome | reverse complement strand
GAGCGTTTCGAGCAGCTCGCGCAGAAGATTCAGCTCACGGTCGGTCATGTGATGCACCTCCGTTCCATTGCCACGCGCAGAACGTCTCGTCGCAGTCGATGCAGAGCCGCGCCTCCGGGTTCATATGCCCGATGCAGCCCATGCAGCCGCCGAGGCGCCTCAGCTGCGCAAGCAACGTGTCGCGTTCCTTTGCGACCTGTTTCAGCGCGTATTCGTACAGGTTCAGCCGCACCGCAGCCTCCCGCATGATCGCGCAGCCATGCACACCGCAGTTATGCTCATGCCCGCAGCCAAGGCAGGCCAGTGAGCCGGTCTGGACTTTCAGCCGTCCGAGGGCCTTGATGAGCTCATCAGTTTTCATATGTGTCCGCTCCTTCCCCATAAAACAAACTGATTTGATCTGCAAATTTGCTAAACCGCTTTTCGGCAGCATCGAAATATGTCCGGTCGATTTCAAAACCTGTGAAATCCAGTCCAGCCTTATATGCCGCGATCCGGCTGCTGCCGCTCCCTAAATGGGTATCCAGCACGTGCATACCCGGCGACGCATAACGCTGAAACAGCCAGTCATACAGCGCAACCGGCTTTTGTGTCGGGTGAATACGCACCTCATTGAGTGCCTTATTCCCTTGCTGAATATGCCCCTCCGCAACGCTTTTCCCCTGCAGCATACCGCTCCACATATACCGAAACAGACGCACGCTGGTAAACAGGTCGGTGGCGGCAATCTCGCAATCCGAGAAACTCGAGCTTTGGTTGCATTTGTCCCACACAATCCGGCCGGGCGCGAAATCATAGCTGAAATAATTGCAGCCCCAAATGATGTAGTGCTTTGACACTCGCCGCAATTCGTCAAAGTATGCCTTTCCCGGCACTTTCCATGCTGCTGATACAGGGTAATAATTGCGCCGCACTCTGGTTCGGCTTACGTTGGAGCCGTAATAGTGGCGGCGTTCCGGTCCGCTAAAGTACGGAGGGTCTACCACAGCGAGATCGAAACAGCCGTCTTGGAACTGCGCCATTCCCTCCATGCAATCCATGCAGTAGCAATGGTTGGTTTCAAGCATGGCCGTTGCTCTCCCGCTCCAGCAGCTCCTTCCGCAGCTCCTTGAGCTTGTCCGTCAGCAGGCTCTCGGCCTTGCTCCCGGCTTTCAGCTTGCCGCCCTTGTCGCAGAGATTGAAACGCGGACGGTTGACGTTGCCCATGCTGCCGCCCGGAAAGAAGTCGTCGCCCTCGTACCAGCTGGCGGTGAAAAAGCTGCCGTCCGGCAGGTCGAGCCGGTACACAAACAGTCCGATCTCAGGTGCCTTGTGCCAGATACCCCAGTTCTGCCAGTCGGCCAGGACGGCCTTGCGCTTGCTCTCGTTGGTCAGGGCAAGAATGTCCTTACCCGTCAGTTCCAGCATCATACCTCATTGCCTCCCATTCGCAGCAGCTCTGCGGCCACGCACTCCGAGCAGTGCTCGATCAGGTCGTCATGGCCCTCGATTTCTCGCGGAAATCTGCAATACTCGTCGCAGAACTCCTCCATCACCTTGTTTGCCCGCTGCTCCCAGCAGGCCGGATGGAACACGGGTGCAGTCCGCACGCCCTGTCCACAGAATTTACATTTTGCCATGGTTGTTCTCCTCTCAAACCAGAGCTTAAAACAGCTCAAACGAATTACAGCGGGGAATAATCCCCGTTTTTGTCCTGCTCTGCCTGCATGGGCATACCGCACGCAAGACAGTTCTGCTCGATAATACGTTCCTTGGCATTCGTATGGTAGACCCATGTATGGCCGCACTCACAGCGGAATTTCAAACGGTGCAGATCGTGCAGCGCGTTGTTCTCACCGCACGACTTACAGCGATAGAACCCGATCGGGTACCGCGCATTAAAACTGCCGGTTTCGCCGCAATGCACACAGGTGATACGAAGAAAACCCTTGTAGCTCTCCTGCGGCGCGGGTTCTTCGGCCGGTTCGCCCTCGTCTTCGTCCAAATCAGACGGCTGCTCTTCGCTTTCCGGTTCTGTGTCCTCGTCCCTCGGTTCTTCCATCTCCACCGGCTCTGCAATATCGGGATACTCACCCAGCAGAGCACGGGTCAGCGTACCGAACCAGACGTTGGCCTGCTCGTCCGACATTTTGACGGTCAGCACCATGTCGTTGGTTGCAATGCGGATTTTATTCATGTTTCTTCTCCTTTCTCACCCAGCCCGACCATGCTCCGCACCTTTGCGTACATCCGCAGGGTATCAATGGCACGGGTTTCGTACACGCTGCCCTGACTGCGGCTGATCGGAATATCGCGCTCGATGGCGTGCCAGCCCATGCCGTCCATGTATCGCTTCTCGATGACCTCGCGTTCCAGACTGCCCGGCTCCAGAAAGTCAATGATGTCCATGATCTCCAGCGCTGCGCGAGCCATTTCGGCCTGCTGGGCGCGGATACGCTGCTCCACCTCGTCAATGCGATAGGCGAAAGCCGCAGCACCCTCGCTGGGTGAACCGCTGCGCGGCATACCGTCATACCGGACGGCACCGAGCGGGCACTGCATATCCTGCTGCAGCTGGGCGCGGCGGCGTTCGAGGTCGCACTTGCGGCGCTTGGCCGAAAGATACTGCCGCAGATACCGCCGCAGCACCTCACGTTCTTCCTTGTCTGTCATTCGTTCACCTCCACACCGCTGTTACGGAGAATCTCCCGCACCTCATCCACATAGCTGACAACGTACACCTGTCCGCCTGCCTGCCGTATCTGCTCGTGAAAGGCCTCCTGCAGAGGGCTGACCCTGCCGAGCAGCGGCCGCTTGACCTCAAAGCCGAAGTACCGGCCGTTAATCATACCCGAAATATCCGGGTGGCCGCCCGACTGGTACGCGCCTGCACTGTCTTTCCAGAACAGCGCGTGCGGCAGGCTGTTCAGATACTGCAGGATCGCGGTCTGGAATTTTGCCTCTCTCGGGATGAGGTTCGGCACCATGCGTTTGGCGGCTGCGTGGTCGGGCGCACGGCCGGTATTCACCAGCCAGTGAACGAATTCCGCCATCGAGCCGAATTTCTGCAAAGTTTTTATGGTCATTTGTCGGTTTTCTCCTTGATTTCGGGGTTCCTAACACCTTGCAAACAGGTCAGGTGTTAGGATTTATCTGTTCGTTTTGTTACCGTTTCGTCTGTGCCGCCGCAAAATCCATCGTTTGACGCGCTGTGCCGGTTGCGATTTGCGAGAACCGCACACCTAACACCTAAATTTTGAACACACACCGTATATTTGTGAAAAGTTCATTGCGACCATGCGTTTTCAAACTTTTTCGCGCGCAAGAGATTCCTTACGGAATTAGGTGTTAGGGTGTTAGGAATTAGGAAAAACATAGACCACGCCTACACTTTTCGCCTAACACCTAACCTAACACCTGCCTAACACCTAAATGTTAGGTGTTAGGATTTTCGTCGAACGGACTGAGTTCGCCGTCCGAAATTTCGGTGAAATCCTGCTGCGGTTCTTCTGTCATGCGGAACGCAATGAAGCGACCGTTCCGACCGTTGAACCAGCGCTGCACAGACGTTTTCTTATCCGCGCCGACTACGATACCGCCGGTATCCGCAAGGTGCTTCATGGTCTTGCGGTAGCTGAATCCTGCGTGCTCCAGCGCCTCACGCAGCGAGGTCGGGATGATATACGCCACCTCGTCCTCCAGAAAGCCGTAGCAGGTGCCGGTGCAGTCCTTGCCGAAGTTGCGCGTGCTGCCCGAAGTCACCCAGTCGCGGATAAAGCTGACGGCGTTCTCGTTGACATCGGGCGGCTGGTTGGCCTGCATATCGCCCATGACGGCCTGCGCCATCTGGAGCGCGTGTGCGCGTGCCTCACTGTCGCGTTCTGCAAAGAACAGGCGCGAGAGCAGATAATCTGCCGTCACGACCGCCGCAATGCCTGCTGCGTGGCTGCCGTTCGCGGTGCCGATGAGCGGCTTTACCTCGTCAAAGAGCTCGTTAAAGTACCCGGCAATCACCTCGTCACCGAGCGAAATGATGTAATCCAGAAATGCATCGCCCGCCCAGCCGGTGTTGTCGCCTGCGTGCTGGTGCATCTCGCTGGCGGCCGCCTCATTATCGAACGGTGCGCCGATGACCTCGATAACACGGGTAGAAACGCCGGTCATGCTGTTCTCGCGGCCGATAGGCTCCTCGCCGGTCGCCAGTGCCACCGTGCGCCACGTTTTGAGCGCCTGCAAGCCGCCATCTTTCGCACCGCGGCTGCGGCCTGTGCCGTTGGCGATCATATAGACCATTTTCTCGAGGCCCTCCTGCCGGTTGCCCGCAAGCTGACGTTCGTCAATGCCCATCGGGAGGTCGCAGTAAAAGCCTGCCATGCGCTCCAAGGCTACCTGCGTGGCGTTGAAGTTCGCCATCAGTCGCTCCGGGTCACCCCAAGCGGACAGAGCCGCCTTGAGTGCCGCCGTCTTGCCGCCGCGTGAGCCGCCCCAGTTGTAAACGAAGAAAATACGCTGACGGATAATGCGCAGCAGCGGTGCGGCAAATCCGGCCGCAAGGATGAACCGAAAGCGATACCGGCTCCGGTGCGGTGCCATAAGTGCGATCCAGTCCTCAAGAGAGCCGTTTTTCTGGTACGCGCCTGCCCAGCGTTCCATGCTCGGGTGTGCGTCCAGCACCACGCCGTCCGCGTGCCACGGCAGGAAACCGCCGCCGGTCTGCCAGCCGAAGCTCTCGGCGCTCTTTACCGTTTCAATGACGTCGATGTTCTCGCTTTCCAGCGCCGCGAGGTAGCTGACCACGTTTTTGGCGTTCTCGCTCGTCACGGTCGCACCTAAGCGGGCAAGCTCGATGATATTCCGCGCGGCAAACACAGTCGTACGCGGGAAAACCGCTGTGCGCCACTGACCATCACGTTTGAACGCGATCTCGATCTTTTCCTCGCCGCTCTCCTGCGATTTCAGGCGCTTGGTGATGAGGATGGGCGTGCGGCACACCATGACCGGCTGGGACGTTTTCTCGTCGATGAGGTGGATGCCCTGCTCGTCGTAAATGAAGCCCGCAGGCTGGCGCAGATGCAGCGGTGCATCCTTAATCGCCACCGGAATACTCGCCGCCAGGTCGGCAAGGTCGATACGCTTGGCATCGTGGAGCGCCGATTTGACTTTCTCTGCCGCCTCGTCTTTGCCGCACTGGATGTACAGGTCGGACGGGTCCTTTACGCCGAACTGCTTGCAGCTCCACTGGTAGACCTCGCCCTCAAAGCCGCCGTCGCGCAGCTTGCGGGTCATCTGCTCGAGGAACACCTGACCGCCTCTGTCCGGTTCGATGTGTAAGTACAGCTTTAAGCCTTGCAGGCGTTCCGTCCAGTCCGGCTTGTAGGTCGATGCGCCCGGCACGCCGAGTGCCCGCAGGCCGAGCAGCCACAGTGTCTGCGTGTCGCTCTCGCCCTCAACGAGGATAGCGTAGCCGTCGCTTCGTACCTCGGGCAGCGTCCATTCGCCATACAGCATGAGCTTTCCCGCCGAGCCTGCACCCCACTTGAACCGGCACGCGGCATCCTTGCGGTAGCGCTTGCGGAACAGGGTTTCGCGGTGCTGTTCATCGTAGTACGGGATACGCAGCCACGCATCACCGTTTCGGTCGCAGCCGCATTTCTCCATGCCGGTGACAGAGTGCAGCCATTCCGGGTTGAAACGCTTCTCTAAGCAGTATTCCTGCACCGTGTAGATTTGACGGGGTTTCGCCGCCTGCTTTGCCGCCGGTGCGCTGTCCAGTCCTGCCGTGTGCAGGATTTCCTTGAATGCCTCCTTGTTCGTCAGGCCGTGCAGCTGTGCATACAGCGACACATAGTTGCCCGACCAGCCGCAGGAAAAGCACTTGCACTGTCCGGTCTTGAGATTGACCGAAAAGCTCGGGTTGCTGTCTTTGTGGATGGGACAGCAGCCCGTTAAACTGTCGCCGCTGACAGTCGGCTTTTCGATGATGGCCGTGAACAGCTTCCTGTAATCAAGGTGCTCATCCAGATTGATTTTCTCCTCCATGTCTATACCTCCTTGCAGATTTGGCTTTCATCCATGGAGCGAAAACCACGGAAAGTTGACCACGAATGGTCAACTCCGGCAAAGATTGACCACTTATTCCTCAAACGGTGCAGGCTCATCGCTGTCCACCTGCTCGATAAAGTCCACCGGCACCTGTCGCGCCATCTCGCGTACGGCTTTGATGGTCGGCTGGAGAACCTCCATCTGCTCCGGTGTGAGGTCGGCCGCCTTGCTGAACACCGCCTGCGAGTAGCTGATGCCGCCTGCGTTCTGTGCCTTTTTGAGCGTGATGCGCGTTACCACCTGATTGGCCCGCTTGCCCTTGAGCAGCAGTCGCTTGGCCAGATAGTCCTTGAATGGCCTCAGCGACGTCGGCGGCACATTGAAGATGACCGGCAGGACTTCCCCCTCCCTCAGGATGTAAATGCGGTGCAGATTCTTGCAGGCTTTGCCGCGGCCGTCCGTGTCGCTGCCGAACTGGTTAAACTTGCACATCGAGCAGTCGATGCACTCGCCGGTCGCGGCCACGATGCCGGTCTTGCCGTCCATGCTGGCGCAGTCCGGAGCGGCATTTCCGCCCAAATACGCATCCGCCCAGTAGCTGTTCATCGGGTGGTGCTCAATGATAACGCCGGTCAGCTCCTTTACCACGTCCGGGTTATCCGGATCGTCGCCGGGCACCTCAAAGGCCACACCGCCGCCGGACGGGATCTTCACAACGTCAAACGGGATACTGCCGAGGCCGTCCAGCTCCTCGCGGATCATGTCCAGCAGGCTGTTGTCCATCGGTGCCAGCGCAAAGCCGGTCTTGAGTACGAGTTCGTTACTCATGCTTGTCCTCCTCCTTGGTCGCAGAGATGAGATAGTTGTTCTTGTGGTTTTCGTCGAGCAGGCTCATGCGGTCTACCAGCTCGGTGAGGTCGGCCATCGTGTCGGCCTGAAACGACACGCCGCAGTAGCAGTGGTCGTCCGTGGATACGGTAAGGGTATAGGTTTTCACTTTGCGCGCTCCTTTCTGCGGCTCACATCGTAAAATTCGTACACGCGGATGAGCGTGCGGAACTCCTCGGGCAGTTCGCCGTCGTTCTCCTCCGCCAGATTGCTCATCGCGCCCTGCAAGGTCTGGGCGTTCACGGTTTCGCGGATGATGTCACCGAGGCCGTTCTCGCGCAGCGCCTCCATCAGCTCCGCATCAACACCGGCAGCCTTGGTGTACTTGACTTTCTGTGTCACCGAGTAGCCGTAGCCCTCGCGGCTGACCTTGGGCGTTTCCGCCTCGATCATCATGCCCGCCAGCTCATCGCGGCAGGTCTGGATTGCGAGATTGACCTCTTTCGTGCGGTCTGCCAGCTCGTCCTTGCGGTCAAGAAGTGCGCGGTACTGGTCGATTTTCTGTAAAATGTCCATGCTGTTCTCCTTTTCATGCAGTGCGGCCGGCGTTTCCACCGACCGCATATGCCTGTCTGCCTTACAGCGCCACTACGATGCTGCCGTTCTCGACCTCCACGGCAAGGGCGTTTTCCAGCCATGCCTTGATGATCTTGCGTGCGGCCAGCCGCCACATACCGCCGTCAGCCTCGATGAACTTGATGCCGCGATCGGTAATGCGGATCAGGAACTCGCTGGCAGGCTGCTCCACCTCCTGAAACGTGCGGAACGGCTTGAGCGTGATGATCGGGCGAATGCTCTCGTTGCCCTGCAGCGCAATGCCCTTCTGGGTGACGACCGTGGTCGCAATGCCGTTGTCGTTGAACGTCACCTTGGCACCCGTGGTGATCTCGCTAAGCAGCTTGAGCGCATAGTCGGTGTCGGTCGTGTGCTCAAAGCGGGTGCGCAGCGCGATCATGGCCGCCTCGAACGACAGGGTGGTTTCCTTTTCCCAGCCGGGAACGTCGGTGGCCTTGGCGTGGTAGTAGGTCAGACGGGTATCCCCGAGGTTCGGGTCGGGCTGACCGAAGCACTTGACGAGGGTCGGGTCCGGCACGGTGATGTAGATGGGGTTGATATACTTTGCGATATGGAGAGCCTCGGTGCGAACCAGCTTCACCAGCGCATCCAGACTGGTCAGCGCCAGCGGATCGGGCATATCGGGCACCGGCTTGATCTCGGTGATGCCGCCTGCGGTGATGGCGTAGGTGTGGCCAGATACCTCCTTGATGATGGGCTGGGTCAGCTGCTCGATCTTCTCCATAGCTTCACGGGTCATATCCATTGTAAAATCCTCCTTATATCATGTCGGGTTGGTTGATTAGGCGAAATTAACGATCTTGAGGGTTGCGGGTGCTTCGGCCTCGCCGCCGTCCATGTCGAACTGACCGGGCACCTGCGGCAGGCACTCCACGGCCTGTACGCCGTGTTCCGCATCCTGACCGGCGATGTACAGCGAGGTCGTTACCGGGTTGGTCGCCGCCAGCGTGGACTTGGCGGTCACGCTGACCGAGATATTGCGGCGCTCGTCGTCCGGTACCAGCTCCAGCGTGAGGGTCAGCTTGCGCTTGGCCGTTGCCTTGGTGTTCGCGTCCATGATGTTGCCGATGATACGCGCCATCTCGTAGTCCGCGCGCTCGGTGATGGCTCCTCGTGCCATCTGCAGGATGCTCTTGGTCGTGTTATCCATTGATATTCCTCCTTTGATTTACAAGACCTCCCGCCAGTTATCCATGATAGAGGCGGCAAGTTCTTCCTTGGCTTTCAGTGCTTTCATCACCTGTTCATCGACGGTATGTTCCGCGACAAGGTGAATGTAGGTGCATTTCCGGCTCTGGCCGATGCGGTGTGTGCGTGCGGTGGCCTGCTCGTACTCGGCGTAGCTGTAACCCATTGAATAGAACACGGTCAGGCTGGCCGCCGTGAGCGTGATACCCAGTCCGGCGGTGGCGATCTGCGCCACGAACACCTTGGTTTCGGGATTGGTCTGAAAATCCTGCACGATACCTCCGCGTTCGCTCTGCGGCACCTCACCGGAGATAAGACCGTATTGCAGGCCGCGCTTTTCCAGCAGTTTGCAGATGGCATCCAGCTCGGCGCGGAACCGCGCAAACACCACCAGCTTTTCGCCGGTCTGGAGCACATAGTCGTCCACGATGTCCGCGAGCGCATCCAGCTTGGCCGTGCCGGTCGAGATGGGTTTGTCGCTCTCGTCCGGCTGCATGAAACCGCCGGTAATCTGCTGTAAGCGCAGCAGCTTTGTGAGCACAGTCGCGGCAGTCAGGCGATCGCCGTTCTCCAGCTCCGCGAAGCTGTCGCGGCGTACCCGGTCGTAAATCTGCCGCTCTTTCGCGGTCAGCTGCACTACGCGATCCTCGAAAATCTGGTCGGGCAGGTCGAGCGCCTCGGCCTTGGTCGCGCGGACACTGATGCTGCTCATGCGGCGTGTCAGCTCGTCCAGATTGCGGTATGCAACAATTTGATGGTTCTGGTAGCCGCCCAGCACACAATATTTGCTGCGGAACGCATAGAAGTTGGTGCCGAACACGCGCGGGTCGCAGAACCGGAACTGACTGTAAATGTCGATGGCCTTGTTCTTGATCGGCGTGCCCGAGAGAATGAGCTTGTATTTCGCCTGATCGCCCAGCTTGTGCAGTGCCTTGCTCTGCGCGGCCGCATGGTTAGCGATACGCTGGGATTCGTCGCAGATAATCAGGTCAGCAGCGTAGTCATGCAGCGCCGTGAAAATGCCGTCGCGGTGGGTGCTCTCGTAGTTGATGACCGCCCACTTGAGCGCCGGTACGACCGTACAGTTCAGCTCATCGAGCGCGGCCAGCCGCTTTTTCTTGTCGCCCTGCAGAACTGCCACCTGACAGGGATACGCGGCAAAGTCCGCAATGTCTTTCGCCCAGACTGCCGTAATGGAGGTCGGGCACACGACCAGTACGCGCCGGATAAGTCCCTGCCTGTACAGGATACCGGCCACACTGATGGCCGTGAGCGTCTTGCCGCAGCCCATCTCGAACAGCAGGCCGAAGCCTTTGCCGGTCGTCATGGCGTACCGCCTCCCATCTGCTCGGGCGTAATCACACCGAACGCCAGCAGGCACATATTGACTGCCCGCTGCTGGTGCTTGAACAGGGTCGCTTTGACCGGTGCGGCCATGACGGCACGCGGCTCGGGATTGACCCGCTCGGCCTCCATCGCCTGCTGAACAGCCAGCAGTCTGCGGCGGTATGCCTCTACGCGCGACGGCAGCTGAACCAGCTGACCGAGCCGTGTCAGCATATCCAGATCAGCGTAACCGGCAAGCACTTTCTGCTGCTTGTTCCACTTGAGCGTGCCGAGGCTTGCGACCGTCTGATACAGCACACCCAGCTCCGCAATAGCGATCGTGCCGTCGGCTTTGTTCAGCGCGATCTTCATACGCCCATTGCCTCCATTGTCTCCATTGTCTTGCGGATAATGTCCATCGGCAGACCTCTGCGCAGCATATCCGCGATCAAATCACCGGCGGCCCTAGCCTTGTCGCTCAGCACAAGGTCCGGCTCGTCCCACAGCGGCGAATGCTCGTCCGTTACCAGCTGGGTGAACAGATAGCGGAACTCTGCCGCATGTGTTTCGTCGTTCCGGCGCATAGTGTCGTGCATCTGCTGAACAGCTGTACCCAGCTCTTCGACAATCTGCCGAACGCTGCCACCTACCTCCACATAGGCATCACAGATGCCGCCTTTCACTTCGCTTTTGATATTTACCATTGACTTTTCTCCCTCCTGCGGGTATTATGGTGTTGAAATATTTTTTCGCTTGCCGTTGACTGGGATTGCCCTCCCGTCAGCGGCTTTTTTCATGCCTGCGCCGCCCTGTACGCGTAGACGGCGAATACCGTCAGCAGCAACAGTGAGAGCACCGTGTAGGCTCCCATCGGCAGCTTGTCCAGCTCGGCGTAGCCGGTAGCAGACAGTAAGCCAAGAAAGCTGAGGCCAGCGATGGCTCTATTGTTACGGTTCATGGTGTCACCTCCTTTCGAAATCCAGCGGCTTGCGTTACCCAGAGGTAAAATGTCAGCGTCGGAATGTAGAACGCCCGGTTGTGGGCGTTTTTCTTGAGCCAGCCCAGTCCGAACGGACAGGAACCGTGCTCCACGCACGCTCTCAGGCTTTCACCTGCCATGCCGAGGAACGCTGCGCACTCCTCGATGGGGATTTTGGTCGGGTACTTCTCGCAAAGCTGCTCCAGCTCGTCCAGTTTTGTGGTGATGGTGGTGGGTACTGCCATAGATGTTCACCTCGCTTTCTTGATCTTCGTTGCCCCTCCTCGGCCAGTGTGATATACTGAGGCCGAAAGGATGATTAAAATGTTTAATACACCCGAACAAATGTGGAACCTATTGAATATCGTCGCAACGCTGTTAACTACACTCATTGGCGCCTGGTTCACCATGCAAGTATTTTATGGAGGTAAGAAAGCCGATGCAGCTAATATGCAACTTGAAAAAGTCTATGGCCCTCTGTTTACGCTTGTCGAGCCATACCTTTTTCATAAAATGGATCGTAAGCAGTGCGCAACGCTTGTCGATCAGATCGAGCAAATTGTTCTCAACGGCGGCTATCTCGCAGATCCTATGCTAAAAGATCTTATACGGAATTTTCGTACAGCGAAGGACTGCACTCCCAAACAATATAATGAATATCAGCACAAGTGGCTCTATGTTTTCACAGAAACTCCCGACCACTACTTAGAATACTGGTTTCGGATTTGCAATCATATTGATCGCACGTATGATAAACTATGTCTAATCTGCTCGTATCCGCTGCGCAACCGAAGCTATCGACTTGATCGTAAGCAGTACGTTAACTCATTTCGGCTGGCTTTTGCTTGGGTTATTTTCTTATTGCCGGTTTTGATTTGGTTTGCCATTATACTGATAGTCCTAATAATGTCTGCATTACATGCATCATGATCGTGTATACCAGTAGATCAAACGCTAACGCTGCCAGTCGCATTTTCCACAATTCATATCGCATTGAATAAAGGACAAGCCCTACTGACGCTATTGCTCCAGCAATCCACATTGTGTCTTGGGTTGTCAACTCGCACCTCCCTCTGTCCTGTTTATCGGACATATGTTGCGCTATGCTGACTGCGATTTGATGATCTCCCGAACCGCTTTGTTGAAGCGTTCTTCCGCGTCGGGCGGTTCGCGGTGGCCATTGAGAACCATGCTGACATAGCGGTTGGTAATGCCCATGTGCTCTGCGAGCATCTGACCCGTGATTTTATGCAGGTGCATCAAACCAACCAAATCGCCCGTCCACTTTTTAGTCAACTTTTTTCAACTCCTTTCGTTTTTGCAGTTGAAAATTGGGAACAACGGTGTTATCATATATGTGAGAAGAATGATGCTTGAAGTTCCCAAATTTCAACCTGTGAGCCTATTATAGTTCACGAGTTTCATCTTGTCAACACCCTTTAGTTGAATTTTGGGAACTTTAGCATTGTGCACAAAAGCAATGGGGTGTTATCGTGTTTTATGACAGATTTATTGAGCTATGTAATCAGAAAGGCGTTTCGCCAACCCGCGCAGCACTTGAAGCAGGGATAAGTAAATCGCTGGTATCGAAATGGAAATCCAACGCTGCGAAAGAACCCTCTCCAGAGGTACTGCGAAAAATAGCAGACTATTTTGGCATCTCTCCTTATGAGGTGTTGGAAGCAAAAGAAGAACAGCCCTTCGTCAATGATGATGAAGAGCTGACTGAATATCTCGAAATGCTGCGTACTCGGCCAGAAATGAAAATGATGTTTCAACTGGCAAAAGGCGCAACCAAGGAAGATGTTGAAAAAGCAGTACGAGTAATCGAAGCCATGTTCGGAAAAGATCCCAAAGGAGATTGATCCATGACCCCGGAAATCTTTGCGTTGCTGCTACCATTGCCCGCAAAGGTTAAAGCAGTTACGTTATCAAATGATAACCTTGTATTTACAGTTGTAGTAAATGCAAACCTCTGTGAACGCAGCAGACTTGCTGCGCTGCACCATGAACTGAACCACATCTATGAAGATCACTTTACCAATCAGGCTATCCCGATTGCAGTAGCCGAACGCTTAGCCGATGAAATTAAAAAACCTCGTCCCGGTGCTATTACACCATGACGAGATGAAGGAGGCTCATCCATGAACCTATGGACCAAATGGAACGACTGCCACGATTATCCCTCGCAGGTTGACCGGCAGGTGCGTGCGCGTGAAGCTATCCTAACGCCAATATCTATCAGCGGGCAGTGTGCACAGTTTCAAGGCGAAGAGGATCAATACCGAACGACCCTCCTAAACTGCAGCTGTCCCGACTTCCAGCAGCGGCATAAGCCGTGCAAACATATGTACCGCCTTGCAATGGAACTTGATCTGTTCCCTCGCGGAGATATGCAGACGGATACAAGCGCAATCCGTATCCCTGCATCCCAACAGCCAAAGCTCACCGCCGACCTAATCGCGCTCATTGACGGCTATCCAGCAGCGCAGCAGTCCGACTTGAAGATGCTGCTTTACACAATAGTCATTCACAAAGAGCCAGCGCTTACGCCGGTATTCCCTCTTGTGGCAGCGCTGGCCGACACGGGATTCTTCCAGAGCGAGCGGGACTTCCTGTTCCTGCTCGACCACTATCCCAAGCGCAAGCTATCACAGAAGATTGATGCTCTGGGCATTGACTTCCCCGCCGATCTGAAAACGCAGACTGCAAAGCGAGGGTATGTCCGTGAGCATATCACCGAGTACGACGAGCAGCTGTTTCCCGATGAAGTCAAACTGACCATTCCAGAGCGATACAGCAGCATTGCCAACAAGGTATATCGGCACCTGCATAATGTGTCTGATCAGCCAGAGCCAGATGTGCAGCAATTTACTCCGCCTGCTTCCAACATCGCACCTGCGCCGGCCGCAGCAAAGTCGGTACAGACCATGGCCCTCGGCACCACTCGGAGTAAATGGGTCGTTCTGGCGCTCGCTCTGTTTCTGGGCGGCCTCGGTGTCCACCGCTTCTATACCGGCAAGATCAAGAGCGGTATCGTGTGGCTGTTGACCTGCGGCCTGTTCGGCTTCGGCTGGCTGTGCGATGTAATTGCGATTTTGATAAACCGGTTTGACCTGTCAACCTAAACACAAGGAGCTGAACATATGACACCCTATACCTATTGGGTCGAAGCTGTTTATTGCATAAAAGATAATGAAAAACGTATTTCGTTCCCCGATTTCGGCGCACGAATTGAACCGTTCCGAATAAATGCTGCTGACAGCGTAAAGGAGACGGCCGCCGAAGTTCTGCGAACAGAGATTCAGAAAATGATAGACAACGAGGAAACACTTCCTCCCCACAACAAAGAATTTCCGATTGATACTCGATTCACGGAATCCAATCACATTGAGATATTGAAAGTGACGGCCTACCTTTCCTAAATCTATCAATAAATAAAAATCCCGTTCCGGTGCTGCGAACACCAGAACGGGACATGAGGTGATGACTAAATTACCACACCTAATCATCACCCCTATTCTATCACACTTCTCCATTGTTAGAAAGGGGTTTTATTGTTATGCCAAGAAAAAAGCCAACACGCAAGGACAAACGGTTCGAGTACAAGATCACCGTCGGCCGCAATATCCACGGCAAGCCGCTGCGCAAGTCCTTTTACAGCACGGTGAGTCTATCCGATGCGAAGAAGAAAGCCGAGGAGTACCGCGTAGCCTCCGAGGTGTCGGCGCGTACCGGAGAGGCCTTTGTGCCCTCCACCGGCCGCTTTGCTCCCTGGGCGCGGAAATGGCTGCTATCCTATAAGCAGCCGTTTGTTGAGGAAGATACATACAAGCTGACCTATGTCAGCCTCGTCGAGGGCCACCTGATCCCCTACTTTGGAAATGCCCTCCTATCCGATATTCGTCCGGTAGACATACAGGCGAATTTCGCCACTAAGACAGCGTGCTCGGAAAGCCGGTTGAAGAAAATGCGGTCAATCCTCAATGCAATCTTTGAATGTGCGATTGAGAACGACCTCTGCTATAAGAACCCTGCCAAGCACTGCACCTACCGCAGCACCGCTCAGAAGCATATCAAGCACGTTCTCAGCGATGAGCAGATGGAAACGGTCAAAGCCTATACCGCAGATCGTATGCCCGAGGTCGTGCTCCTGCTGGAAACCGGCCTGCGCCGTGGTGAACTGGTTGGCCTTATGTGGTCGGATATTGATTTGAACGAAAAGACACTCCGCGTGCAGCGCTCTATGATCGTGCGGAACGGGACGGTCGTTGCCAATCCGCCAAAGTGGAAAAGCTACCGTACCCTGCCGTTGAGCGAGGAGGCTGTCCAGCTGATCCGCTCGCTGCCGAAGGAATCTCTGTATCTGTTTCCGAACGAGGACGGCAAGCCCTATTGCCCGAACACATGGTCGCAGAAGCTCAAACGCCTTATGCGAAAGCTGCACAATGAGCATAACGAAGTGCCGGTTGTGACAGCACACGAACTGCGGCACACCTATGGTACTTATCTCCGGCGGCATGGTGCAGACATCTACACCATCCAAAAATTACTTGGTCATAAGGACATCAACGTCACCGCTGAAATCTACGTTCACAACGAAATCGACACGCTACGCAACGTGCTGACTTCGATCAATCCGACAGGCGAAAATCAAGCCAAAACCGCCGAATCTTCCTGACGACAAATTGACGACACCAAGGTGTAACGGATTGAAAGAAATCGCAGATTTCCCGCCCTCAACACTCCGGACTATTTTCTGCATTTCATCTCAAATATTACGAAAAACACAGATAAATCATCACTTTTGCATATCCGAACTACGCACTACGGTTGACAGATTTGAAAACAAATATATAAGCTTCAGGTGCTAGTGTTCGCAAGGACGTGGGGGTTCAAGTCCCCCCATCCGCACCAAGAAAAAGAGCTGAAATCTTTTGATTTCAGCTCTTTTTCTATACTTTTTACGGTGTTTAGTTTGGTGGTGTAATTTGTGAAATACCGGTGTCCGCCTGAACCGCAGGGCTCCAGACACAAAAGCGACAGGCGCAAACCTGTCGCTTCAGTCTGTCGATAAAGTCCATTTCTCACGAAAAAACAGCAGCAGCACCAAAAAGTGCGCTCTGTTTTCTTACGGCTTTACCGCGTCAGAGACTGCCTTTCCTGCATTTTTTGCTGCGTCTCCGACATCATCCATCGCGCCGCCGACGGCATTTCCTGCATCGTCCACGGCATTTTCAATATCGCCTCCGACCGTACCGCCGTCACCTGCCGTGCCGTCCGGGCCCTGCGAGTTCACGTTTCCCTCAGGCGGAACATTCGTTTCCGTGTCGGCAGAGTTGGTGCCGGCATTGTTGTCGGTCTGATTCTGCTGCGTGTCCTTGTTCGGCGTGTCCGCTGTGTTGCTGCCGCAGGCGGAAAGGCCGAAGGCGCACAGCATCGCGATGAGCATTGTCAATAGCATTTTCATATCGTTTTCCTCCTCGGTTTTTATGATAGTGTGGGAGGAAAAACGAAATTTTATGCGTGAAGATCAATTTTTTTCATGTGCGTCAGCACGACCGCGCACACGAGGCCGGTCACAAGGCCAAGCGGAACGCTCATGAGCAGCAGATAGGGCAGATAAGCAAGTACGGCAGTCGTTTTCATCCACAGCACCGCAGCGGCGATCTGACCGATATTGTGCGCGGCGGCGCCCGCGACGCTCACGCCGAGCAGCGAACAGAACTTTCCTTCCGCGTGCAGCAGCGCCCACATGACAAACAGCGCGAACAGACCGCCGAACAGCGAAAACAGGAACGCCGTCACACTGCCCATGAGCAGAGACGCGAGCGTCACGCGAACGATGACGACCGCGAGCGAATCGTGCAGACCGAGCCGCGTCAGCGCGAACAGCGTTACAACATTCGCGAGGCCGAGCTTGACGCCCGGGATGGGGATGATCGCGTCGAGCGGAAACATACGCTCAACGATGGAAAGAATAATGGCGAGAGCGGTCAGCATGCCGCAGACCGCAAGCTTCTTCGAACGTTTCATACGGCTCCCCCTCTCAGGATACAATGGCGTCGATGCCGTCGGTCGAGGTGCCCGTCAGCTTGAGAATAACGCGGTGCGGCAGGCAGACCGCGACCTGTCCGGCACGGGTAAGCCGTCCGGTTCGCACGCAGACCTGATCCGGACAGTCCGCCGACTGCATCACGGCCGTTTTGCCCGAGAGCACGATCACGTTATGTCCGTCGAGGTCGATGGTACGGTCGGTCGTGTCGGTCAGCTCGACCCGCTCGACGAGTTTATCATCCTGCCAGACCTCAGCGTACAGCGTATCGCCCGAAGCCTTCGCCGCGAAAAATGCGAGCATTGCCCCGGCGAGCAGCAGCACCGCACCGATAATGACAAAATCGCCCCATTTCATTTTACTGCGCATAGGTATACCCCTTGTTCTCGCCGGTAAAGCTGAAGCTGCAAAGCTCCGAGACCTTTTCGGTCGTGAAAACCTGCCGGTCCGAGGTGATGAATACGGCGGCGATGCCGTTCTTTTCGCAGTACGCGCGGCCTTTGTCCGCGCCCATGACAAAGAGTGCAGTGGTCAGCGCGTCCGCACGGGTGGAATTCTCGTCGATGACCGTGACGCTGCGCAGGCCGGACGCGGCCGGATAACCGGTTTCCGGGTCGAAGATATGATGATAGCGCACGCCGTCCTGCTCAAAATAACGCTCGTAGTCGCCCGAGGTGACGACAGACAGATCGTGCACCGCGACCGCCGCGACCGTGTCGGTCGGCTCGTCCGGGTCCGCGATGCCGATGTTCCAGTCCTTCCCCTCGTTCGTGCCGACGGCGTAAATATTGCCGCCCAGCACGAGCAGGCCGTCCGCGTCCGCGTCCTTCAGAATGTCCGCGCAGAGGTCTGCGGCGTAGCCCTTTGCGATGCCGCCGAGGTCGATTTTCGAGCCGGGGGCAAGGGTGACGGCGTCGCCGTTTTCGTGAACGTGCGCGATGCCGACGTTCTGAAGCGCAGCGTCAATCTCGCTCTGCGAGGGAACCTTCTGGTGGTCGGTGCCGATGCCCCAGAGGTCGGTCAGCGGCGCGACCGTCGGGTCATACGCGCCGTTTGTCGCGGCGCTGAGGTCGAGTGCCGTGCTCAGCAGCTTCGCGCCCTCGTCCGACAGCGTGACCGGCGCGCCGTCCGCCGCGTTCAGCTTCGCGATGTCGGTGTCCTCGCGCGTGCGCGACAGCACACTTTCGAGCGCATTGATCTCGCTTTCGCACTGCTGTGCGAGGCTTTCGCCGTCAGAGCCGAGCACCTTGACCGACATGAAAGTATCCATAGCAAAAAAATCGGTGGAATACGGCTCGCTTTTGCCGCCGCAGCCGGAAAGCGTGAGCAGCAGAAGGGACGCCGCAAGAATTCGTTTCATAGCAATCTCCTAAAAACATTTTACTTCCGCATAGATTATCAGTTTTTTCGACAGTCTCAGTATATCATTATAATACATACCACGCGATCAGGCAAGATATTGTGCGTCTTTCGCGCGGAAAACCGTGAAATGCCTTGCGTCTGATGGCGTGCTGTGTTAAAATATTCATATCATAGGCGCATATCCGAGCCGCCGGGCCGGAACAGTGCCCGAACTGTGTAATATCGCAACTTGGAGTGAAGTAAATGGATCACAAGCTTTTGGCGGACAGACTGTTTCCGCATATCAATACCACGCCCGAGGACATCGAGGCACGCTATCCGAAGCGCGACCTGCCCGAAGGCGCGAAGGTCACCCGTATGGGCCCGAGCCCCACGGGCTTCATGCACCTCGGCAACCTGTACGGCGCACTCGTAGACGAGCGTCTCGCACATCAGTCCAAGGGCGTTTTCTATCTGCGCATCGAGGACACCGACCGCAAGCGTGAGGTCGAGGGCGGCGTGCAGATGATCATCGACGCCTTCCAGTCGTTCGGCCTGCCGTTCGACGAGGGCGCGACCACCGACGGCGAGACCGGCATCTACGGTCCCTACCGCCAGAGTCAGCGCGCTGAGATCTACCAGACCTTCGTCAAGTCGCTCGTCGAGCGCGGCATGGCGTATCCCTGCTTCTGCACCGAGGAGGAGCTTGCCGAGGCGCACAGACAGCAGGAGGAGAACAAGGAAAACTTCGGCTACTACGGCAAATACGCCGTATGGCGCGACCGTCCGATGGAGGACATCGAGGCAGAGCTCGCCAAGGGCACGCCGTATGTCGTCCGCTTCCGTTCCGAGGGCAGCATCGAACACAAGATCCGCCACGAGGACCTCGTAAAGGGCAAGATGGAGGTCACTGAGAACGATCAGGACGTCGTTATCCTCAAGTCGGACGGCATCCCGACCTATCACTTTGCACATGTTGTGGACGATCATCTGATGGGCACGACCATCGTTGTACGCGGCGAGGAATGGCTCGCGACCCTGCCGGTACATCTCCAGCTGTTCCGCGCGATGGGCTGGAAGGCGCCGAAGTACGCGCACACCGCGCAGC
>OODC01000700.1_pt1 | contig 19595 bp, 17 predicted proteins | sample 1671711 | NCBI WGS metagenome assembly OODC01 (sample SAMN06348184, study PRJEB24527) | human gut metagenome | reverse complement strand
ATTTTGTCTGTAATATAATCATTTGCTAGGTATTAACAGGCAGGAATGGAAGGTCAGTGTGAAAAAACAAGATAAAAATAATAAAGATGTTTTTTTAACGGATTGTATGACATTACCGGGGATGTCAACATCACTGCCTGTTCTTACATTAATAGGAAACCGGGAAATGTATATTGAAAACATTAAAACTATAATGGAATATAATGATACATGTGTGAAGATACTCACCAAAAGAGGGATTGTATATGTAGAGGGAGAACACCTGGATATAGGTTATCTTGATGCAGATGAAATATCTGTAAAAGGCAGGATTGTCCAGATTACTTTCGATTAATGTCTTTGACTGCTATTATCTTGATGGAGGGAGTATGAAAAATCATCTCAGATATATATTTTATATAGAACTTATTATAGAAGGTGATGAGATAAGACGTTTCATCAATATATGCAGAAAAGATGATATTACATTTATTCATATGAAATACGATGGAAAGTATGAAAACCGCATAACTGTCAGAATGACAAGAAAAGATTTTTTTAAATTGAGAAAATATATAAGGCTTACACACGTACATATTAAAGTTACAGGTAAAGCTTATCCTGTATATTTTTTGTTCAGATACAGAAAGCATTATTCATTTCTGACAGGCATGGTTGTTATGTTCGTTGTTTTACGCGTGCTTGGGATGTTTGTATGGGAGATTGACTGTTATGGAAACCATATATATACAGACGAAACAATAAAAAAATATATGGCAGATAACGGAATATGTTGTGCGAAGTTTATTAAAACAATTGATTGTGATTCCCTGGAAAAAAAGATAAGGGATGATTTTGATGTGACATGGGCATGCGTAGCAGTTAAAGGTTCAAGAGTTATAGTTTATATAAAGGAAAACTATTCTATGGAAAAGGCAGATGGAAATACTATGGCAGATGGCAGTGGATATGATGATACAGATGTAAAAAAAGATATATATTCAAGATATGATGGAGATATATACAGCATTATAACAAGAAAAGGTACGCCGGTCGTACATTCAGGAGATCCGGTATCTGTAAATCAGCTTCTTGTTGAGGGGATAGTTAAGGTGACAGATGATTCGGGAGTGGTTGTGAAAGAAACATATGTTGATTCTGATGCTGATATATTAGTAAGAACGGTTATTCCATATGATGATCATATTGATGCCAGATATGAGGACAAAGTATTTACTGGAGAAAAAAATCACAGATTAATAATAGGAAATGAATATGGAGAATTGAAAGCTGGTATAACATTTGGGAAAGAAACTTTATATGAGAGTAAAACTGAAAACAGGAAGTTATATTTACCTGGACATATAGATACTAAAATAACATATGGGTTTGAAACACAGTATGAGTATAATTGTATCATAAAAGAACGGAATGAAAAGGAATGCAGACAGCTGCTTGAGCAGAGATTTGATACATATATTAAGCATATTGAACAAAAAGGAGTGCAAATAATAGATTGTCGTGTTAATATAGATGCATCAGAAAAAAATTACAGGTGTACAGGCGAAATTGAGATTCTGGTTGACCCTGAGACTGATATCAGATAGTTAAAGAAATGGAGCATAAACATATGAGTGATATAGAAGTTATAGTTGATATGCCGGCAGAATACAGCGGTATGGTGTTTGGCCAGTTTGATGAATATGCCAGAGAGATTGAAAGAAGCTTAAAGGTTGACCTTATAGCAAGAGATGGTGTTGTTAAGCTTATTGGTGAAAAAACTGCTGTGGACAGAGCCAAAGGAGTCCTTGATAATCTTACAGAACTGGCAAGGCGTGGAAACCAGATAAGCAGACAGAATGTCGATTATGCTATATCACTTTCTTTTGATGATAAAGAAAATAGCCTGTTGGAGATAGATTCGGATACTGTATGCAGAACTATAGCAGGAAAGCCGATAAAACCTAAAACATTGGGACAGAAGAATTATGTTGATCAGATTCGTGATAAGATGATAGTGTTTGGTATAGGACCAGCTGGAACGGGTAAAACATATCTGGCTATGGCTATGGCTATACAGGCGTTTAAGAATAATGATGTTAATAAGATAATCCTTACAAGACCGGCTATAGAAGCAGGAGAAAAGCTTGGCTTTCTTCCAGGAGATCTTCAGAGTAAGGTTGATCCATATTTAAGACCTTTATATGATGCACTGTTCCAGATTATGGGAGCAGAAAGCTTTAACGCTAATATGGAAAAAGGTCTTATTGAGGTTGCACCACTTGCTTATATGAGAGGACGGACACTGGATAATGCATTTATAATACTTGATGAAGCACAGAATACAACGCCGGCACAGATGAAGATGTTCTTAACAAGAATAGGTTTTGGTTCAAAGGTTGTTGTAACTGGTGACCAGACACAAAAGGATCTTCCAAAAGATGTCACATCAGGGCTTGATGTAGCTATGAAGGTGTTGTCAAAGGTAGATGAGATAGGTTTTGTTAAGCTGACTAACCATGATGTTGTGAGACATCCGCTTGTACAAAAGATTGTAAAAGCATACGAGGAGTATGAAGAAAGGCAGAACAGGCGGTCAGACAGAGCTGAAAGAGAAAGAAAAATAAAACAGGAAAAGAAGGGAAACAGAAGAAATGACAGTTAATATAGAATATGAAACACAAAAAAAGCTTGAGCTTGATTATGAAGATATAATTAATAAGGTTATTGATGAAGCAGTTACATATGAAAAATGTCCATATGAGGTTGAGGTGAATGTAACACTTACTGATAATGAGGCTATTCATGAAATTAACAAAGAATTCAGGCAGGTAGACAGAGCAACTGATGTATTATCATTTCCAATGATTAATTATGATAAACCATCTGATTTTGATTCTTTAGAGGAAGAGTTTGATACAAATACAGAGGATTATTTTAATCCTGATACGGGTGAACTTATGCTTGGAGATATAGTTGTATCAGTTGAAAAGGTTATTGAACAAGCTGAAAAATATGGACATACACCTACAAGAGAACTTGCATTTCTTGTAGCACATAGTATGATGCATCTTTTTGGCTATGACCATATGACTGAAGAAGAAAGCGGTGTTATGGAGGCTAAACAAAGAGCTGTGCTTGATAATCTTGGCATAACAAGATGATGTAATGAGCGCAAAAGAAAAAAGAGCAGCATATGAAATAGTAAGAAGGTGGAATATATGTATACTGACAGACAGTTATTAGATATGGCAAAAAATGCTATGAAATATTCATATTCACCATATTCACACTTTGCAGTTGGAGCATGTGTGCTTATGAAGGATGGTAGTGTGTTTACAGGCTGTAATATAGAGAATTCTTCATTTGGTGCATCAAACTGTGCGGAAAGAACAGCTATATTCAAGGCTGTAAGTGAAGGACATTCTGACTTTGATAGGATAGCAGTTGTTTCATCTTCTGGAGAGAAAACTTATCCTTGTGGTATATGCAGACAGGTCATGAGTGAGTTCTTCCATGGGGATGAAAGGATAATTACAGAGGATAAAGATGGGATATATTCTTATGATATTAATGCCCTGCTGCCATATGCATTTAAACTTTAATGTATATTTTGTAAATATATGCTAATACTTACCATTATGAAGGAGAGTATATCATAATGATGAGTAGAAGAAATGTAATATCTGTGTGCATGGTTATAGCTGTTATTATGGTTCTTGTTATTATTCTTGCTTCAACAGGAATAAAAAAAGAAAAAAATAATGATGGAAATTCTGGTTCTGGTGGTATGTATGCAACAGGACAAAGTGAACACAAAGATAACAAACAGGAAATATCAGATGAATCTTATAAAGAAGCCGGACAGGAGGCTGTTATTAATAATGAGCCAGAAAAGATGATTCCGCAGAAGTATATTATCAAAGATATAGGTGATGGTATAGCTATATATAAATGTTTTTCTGATGCTGATAAAGAAGTGCAGAAATTTTTTGATTATGCACTGATAAATACAGATAATCTTCCGCACGATAAAAAAGAACTATTAAAGACAGGAATAGAGCTTTACGGGGAAGATGAATTGTACGAATTCTTACAGGCATACAGCAGTTAACAGACTTAAGTAAAAAAGACAGGAATGAGCGTAGAACATGAAGAAAGAACATGAATGTATAATTATAGGTGGAGGGGCAGCTGGAATGATGGCTGCCATTACTCTTGCAGGATATGGAATAGAAACATGTATCCTTGAACATACTTCAAGAATAGGTACAAAAATATTACAGACTGGTAATGGAAAATGTAATTTTACAAACCTTAACATGGATGAAACAATGTACCAGAATAAAGACACGAAGTGGGTCATGGATGTAATAAACAGATTTAATGTAGATGCTGTACTCGACTTCTTTAAAGGGATAGGAATATACCATAAAGAAAAGAATGGGTATGTGTATCCACTTTCAATGACTGCGTCTTCTTTACAGAATGCATTACGGCTGGAACTTGAAAATAAAAAAGTGAGTATCCATACAAATGTTATAATAAAAAATGTTGTTAAATTGTCTGCTGATATGAAGGATAAGTTTCTTATAGAATGTGAGGGGATTGATTATATAGCAGATACAGTTGTTTTTGCAACAGGCTCAAAGGCAGCTCCAAAGACTGGCTCTGATGGTTCGGGATATGATCTTATAAAAAAACTTGGGATAAAGGTGATAAAACCGCTTCCGGCATTAGTACAGCTTATAGGAGATGAAAAGGAGCTTTATAGAATAGCTGCCGGAGTAAGAAGCCAGGGAAAGATAGAAATATACATAGATGGTATAAAAATATCAGAGGATACAGGAGAAATCCAGTATACAGATTATGGAATATCAGGTATACCAGTTTTTCAGATAAGCAGATACGCAGTAAAAGCACTTTATGAAAAAAAAGATGTGCATGTATGTATAGATATGCTGCCTGATATTGATGATAAGGAAATGGAATATATACTTTCATATATGGTTAAACAGGAAGGATATAAGACTGTTGAACAGTTTTTTGAAGGAATAGTTAATAAAAAGCTTGTTACTATGGTGAGTAGAAAATGTAATATTGATGCAGCAAGCCGCGTATCAGAACTGAAAATATCTAAATTACAGAAATTACTCGAAAATATGAAGCATTTCAATGTACATATAGTCGATAATAAAGGCTTTGAAAATGGTCAGATATGTCAGGGAGGTGTTGATTTAAAAGCGGTTTCATCATCAGATATGCAGTCGCTTAGGGTAGCAGGTGTCTTTTTTGCTGGTGAGGTGCTTGATGTTGATGGCAGATGTGGAGGATATAATCTTCAGTGGGCATGGAGCTCTGGAAAGGCGGCAGCTGATGGAGTCAGACATTATATAAAGGAAAGGTGCAGATAATTGAAACAGGAACATGTATTAAGAGTAAATAATCTTAAGTTAAAGCCAGATCATAGTAAAGAACAGCTCTTATTGATGCTGAAGAAAACACTGGGATTAAAAAATGAATACCAGATAGAATATGATGTTGTAAAAAGATCTATAGATGCCAGACATAAGCCCTATATTATGTATGTTTACAGCGTTGATGTAAAGAAAATATCAAAAAATGGAAATAACATTGATTTAAAGAAATTCTTAAAAAAGAATCCAAATGTGATGTATGTTGAAAAAAGTATATATGAATTTCCAGTACCAGGCAGTGATGTTAAAAGACATATAAGTGAGGAGGAACGACCTGTTATTATCGGGTTTGGACCTGCAGGCATGTTTGCGGCCTTGAAACTTTCAGAAGCAGGCATGAAACCAGTTATATATGAACGTGGAGACAGTGTTGATGTAAGACAAAAAAAGGTCAGTACATTCTGGGATAGGGGAGAACTTGATACAGAATCCAATGTGCAGTTTGGAGAGGGCGGCGCTGGAACATTTTCTGATGGTAAGCTTAATACAGTTATTAAAGACCCGACTGGAAGAATAAGAGATGTGCTTGAAACATTTGTCAGATTTGGTGCAGATGCTGACATATTATGTTCTAATAAGCCGCATATCGGAACGGATGTTTTAGCTGTTGTTGTAAAAAACATAAGAGAATACTGTGAATCATTAGGTGCGGATATATATTTCAGACATAAAATGAAGGATATCGAAATTGAAAATAAACATGTTAGAAGCATAACAATATATGATTCTTCATCAGGTAAGGAGTTTATAAGAAAATGTAAAAATGTGTGCCTTGCCATAGGACATAGTGCAAGGGATACATTTGCCATGCTTTATGATAAAAAGATTATTATGGAGCCTAAAGCTTTTGCAGTTGGTCTAAGAATCATGCATCCACAAGAGTTTATTAACAATAATGCATATGGAAATAATATATATAATCTTCCAGCAGCAGATTATAAGGTGACTTATAAGTCAGTCTGTACAGGCAGAGAGAGAGGAGTGTACTCATTTTGTATGTGTCCTGGTGGATATGTTGTAAATGCAAGCTCAGAAAAGAATATGCTTGCTGTTAATGGCATGAGCTATTCAGGAAGAGATTCGTCTAAGGCTAACAGTGCCATGATAGTCACAGTAACTCCTGAGGATTATGGCTATGGGACTCTTGATGGTGTTAAGTTTCAAAGAAAACTGGAAGCTGCTGCATATATTGCTGGTGAAGGAAAAATACCCGTACAGCTTCTTGGCGATTTCAAGGAAAATACAGCATCAACATCACTTGGTGCAGTAAGTCCGTGCATAAAGGGAGAATATAAGCTGACTAATGTAAGAAGTATACTGCCTGATTATATAGCAGAAGCTATAAGTGAGGGTGTAACAGGCTGTGACCGGTATATTAAAGGCTTTGACATGGACGAGGCATTGTTTGCAGGTGTTGAAAGCAGGACATCAAGTCCTGTCAGAATAACAAGAAATGATGAACTTGTATCAGCAGGCTGCCATGGATTGTATCCTTGTGGTGAAGGAGCGGGTTATGCAGGTGGTATAACATCAGCAGCTGTAGATGGCATAAAGGTTTCAGAAAATATAGCTTTGCGCTTGATAGCTGATTGAAATTATAGTAAAATAAAAAGCAATGTTTAAATGGTAGCTGGATAAATTTATCACTGTTACCCATGAAATGGATTTTGTATTATAGGGAACGAGGAATTAAGATGAGTGCGAGAGAAGAGATTCGCAATAGAAAAAGAATAGTAATAAAGATAGGTTCATCTTCTTTGATGCATAAAGACACAGGAAGGTTAAACTTAAGAAAGATAGAAAAGCTTGTAAGGACATTGGTTGATCTTAAGAATTCCGGCAAAGATGTGATACTTGTATCATCTGGTGCTATAGCGGTAGGAAGGACAGCTATAGGATTACATGAAAGACCGGATGAACTGCCGGTTAAACAGGCATGTGCTGCCATAGGACAGGCTAAACTTATGATGGTTTACCAGAAAATATTTGCTGAGTATAGTGCAATAGCAGCACAGGTGCTTATGACAAAGACTACGGTTGTGAATGACACAAGCAGGAAGAATGCAGAAAATACGTTTAATGAGCTATTAAAGTTAGGTGCAATCCCTATAGTAAATGAGAATGATACAGTGTCTACTTATGAGATAAAGCAGGTACAGACATTTGGTGATAATGACAGACTTTCAGCGATAGTTACATCTATAGTAGGAGCTGACATGCTTATATTATTATCAGATATTGATGGATTGTATACAGATGATCCTAACTCAAACCCTGATGCAAAGTTTATTGATCAGGTAGATAAAATAGATGACAATCTTCTTGATATGGGTAAAACTACATCTGGAAGCAGTGTCGGAACAGGTGGTATGGCAACTAAGCTTATAGCAGCAAGAATAGCAACAAGTTCAGGAGCGGATATGGTTATAGCAAATGGAAACAATATAGATAACATCACAGGTATTATGGCTGGTGAAGATGTTGGAACATTGTTTGTCAGTGATAAAAAGCAGAATTTTGATCTTGTTGGACTTATAGATTAGCATCAGGAGGTGTCGATGGACATTAAGCTTATCAGAAATTCAGAAGACGCAGTTTTTTCATCTATAAGCAATGGTCTTGTATTACAGATGACAGATGACAACTACAGATTTCTTGATTTTATAGGAAAGAAAATGTACATTCTGAATTCAACAACGAACGAAAAGTACGAGATTTCTCCTGAAATCAAAAAATATAATATTGCAGATATACAGTATGCGCATAATATGCACGACTATCTTTTCTTTGTCTCAGCTGAACAGCTTACAGATGCAAGAATGGATATTCTCTTGTACAGATATTCATTCGATGATAACGAAAGCAGTCTTGTTTACAGGTATCCGATTGATATAATAAAACATTTAGATGAGGTAAGTATTCATATATATGTTCTTGAATATGATTTTGTTATTATTGAAGAAATCGGACGTGATGATAGCACTGTACATTCAGTAAAATTAAGAGATTTCAGTGTCAATAAGGATATATCAGTAAAGGGCTCGCTGCTTAGCAGATGTGGCTTATATAATATTATTCCACTTGAAGGAAACAGCTGTGTTTTTAAGTTTGGAAAGACCAAAAGCTTTGTTTCTGATATAAATAATACAAGCTTAAATAATACAGATGTTTATAATGCAGGCATAAAAAATACAGATGGTTTATCGGAAGATATTATTAAGGATGATTATGAATGTATTGTTGTGGTTAATACAAGACAGTTTGTATCAGAAATGATGCTGAATCCTGCCGAAATAACGATGCAAGTACTTGATAGTGCTGATAGTAAAAAAACATTTGCATATATGAAACGTTCAGGTAACAGGGTTATATATTCAAAGTTTAATATGTTTACTATGTCTGAGGAAGTTGTACTATATGATTTTGAAAATAAAATAAAACAAATCAGAATTAATAATGATATAAAGGAAGCATCGGATCTTAATTACACATATGTAATTAATGATAATCCTTACACAATAAAAAAAGATAAGGAAGCAATGTATCTTGTTAATCTTAACACACAGAAAGAGGAATATAAGATGCCGCCTGATATGAAAATACGGTATGTTATTAATGATGTTATCCTTGTGACTAGAATAAAGAGAGGCATACCATTTATAAAAAAAAATTCTGAATATATAGAAGCATATAAGTTTCCTGATATACAGCATGTTCTTCTTAAAAAAAAGGCAGAATTTAAAACATGTATTATCAATGGCGAAGATTTATTAGTGTTTACAATGTAGTATTATAAGGATGGTGGATATGGTAACACAGGACACAATTAACAGAATTAATGAGCTTTATCACAAATCAAAGGCTGAAGGATTGACAAAAGAAGAAGCACAGGAACAGATCAGGTTAAGAAAAGAGTATATTGAAGCATTCCGTAGTAATCTGAAAGGCACTTTAGATACTATTAAAATCAAGAATCCAGATGGCTCAATTATAGATGTAAAGAAAAGACATGAAGAAAAGATGAAAAATAATGCAGACGAAAAGTGAAATAAGAGCGTATATATCGGAAATAAAAAAATCTATGTCTGATACGGATATTGCTTCTCTTAGTGAGGTTATAATTAATCAGCTTATAACATCGGATGAATATATCAATAGTGATAATGTACTGGTTTATGTAAGTTATAATCAGGAAGTAAGAACTGACATACTGATAAAACAAAGTATAAAAGCTGGAAAAAACGTATATGTCCCAAAGGTGTTTAAAGATAAAGATGTAAAATATATGGAATTCGTGAAAATAAAAAGTTACCAGGATCTTGCACCAGGATATATGGGAATCATGGAACCAGTAAGTGATGATTACGCATCACTTAAGGATGGATTATTAGTTATGCCTGGAATAGCTTTTGATACACAAAAGAACAGAATAGGATATGGTGGTGGGTTCTATGACAGATATTTACAGCAGCATATGTCTGATTTTTACAAAACTGCAATATGCTTTGATTATCAGATCGTCGAACACATTATGTCAGAAGAATTTGATATAAAACCAGATAAAATAATTACAGAAAAACGTATTATTAATTGATCTATAATTGTTTGAAGTGAGGTAGGTATGAAAGATTTAAAGATTATAGGCAGAGAGGCAGAGGCTGCATCAAAAGAACTTGCCAGATTAGGGATAACAGAAAGAAATAATGCTCTGAATAAGGTTGCAGATGCACTTATAAAAAGTGCCGATTACATAAAGGAGGCCAATGAGACTGATATTGTCAATGGCAGAAAGAATGGCATGAGTACAGCTCTTCTTGACAGACTTTTACTTTCGGATGCAAGAATAGAAGGGATGGCAGACGGACTAAGGGTGCTTGCCGGGCTTGACGATCCTATAGGTGAGATAAAATCAATGAAAACAAGACCTAATGGTCTTATGATAGGCAAAAAAACAGTACCGCTTGGTGTTGTGGCTATAATATATGAATCAAGACCTAATGTTACAGCAGATGCATTTGGATTGTGCTTTAAGTCAGCAAATGCGTGTATATTAAGAGGCGGGAGCGACTCTGTTAATTCAAACATAGCTATAGTTAATGTTATAACAGATGTTTTAAAAAAGGAAGGCATCAATCCTGCGGTTATATCTTATATAACTGATACAGATAGAAAATATGTAGATGAGCTTATGCATATGAATGAGTATGTTGATGTTATCATCCCAAGAGGTGGAGCAGGACTTATAAAGAATGTTGTTAACAACAGTACGGTTCCTGTTATAGAAACTGGAACTGGAAACTGTCATATATACGTAGATGAATATGCGGATATAAATATGGCGGTTGATATTATCTACAATGCTAAAACACAGAGAATCGGAGTATGTAATGCATGTGAATCGCTTGTTATTAACAGTAAAATCGCAGAAGCTGCAATTCCTGTGATAGTAGACAGGTTAAAGACTAAGAATGTAGAAATCCGTGGTGATGAAACAGCTCAAAGCATAGATGACAGAATTGTTGCAGCCTCTGATGAGGACTGGGGACGTGAGTATCTAGACTATATTATTTCTATGAAGGTTGTTGATAGTATTGATGCTGCTATTGAACACATAAACAGATATAATACGGGGCATTCAGAAGCTATTATAACTAAGGATTATGCAAATGCACAGAAGTTCCTTAATGAAATAGATGCAGCGTGTGTATATGTAAATGCATCTACCAGATTCACAGATGGTTATGAGTTTGGCTTTGGGGCAGAAATAGGCATAAGTACACAGAAGATACATGCAAGAGGACCTATGGGTCTTGAAGCACTGACTACGGGCAAATATATAATATATGGTAACGGTCAGGTCAGAAAGTAATGTAAATAAAGGGCGTTTATGTAATATTCATACGATTATATGGTTGTATTATACAGAATGGGGGAAACAGTATGGAACAGATTGACGCTGATATAGAAGACTGGAAGAATTTTCTGTCTTTTATTGATGAATGTACAGATGATTATATTTATATATATGATCTTAGCAATGATCATGCAATATACAGTAAAAGAGTAACGGATACATTTGCACTTGAATGTGCTGAGTTTGAAAATGCTGGAATGAGACTAAAGGATGTTATATATCCTGATGATTATGAGGCTGTTTTTAACAATATAAGTGATCTTCAGAATGGTATCATAAAGAAACATGACATGGAATACCGCTGGAGGTCAAAAAAAAATGGCTATGTATGGATAAGCTGCAGAGGTGTGCTTGTCCGTAAAAATAACATTAATTATATGATAGGCCGTGTGGCTGAAATAGGAAAGAAAAACAGATACGATAATATAACTGGCTTGTATACAGAATCTGTTTTCGAGGAAGAGTATAATTCGCGCATCAGAAATGAAACTCACACTGGATATGGCATGCTTATAGGTATTGACAATTTTAAAGAAATAAATGAAAAATATGGCTCTCAGGCTGGCGATGAAGTGCTTTCAATGCTTTCATCTGTTTTGTTAAAAGAGGCTTCTGCACAATCGTTTAAGGTCTACAGAATGAAGGGTGATGAATATGCAGTATTAATGCTTGATGTAAGCGGCGATATAGCTGAAAATGCGCGCCAGCTTTATAAGCAGATAAGGACATATATAGATAAAACCATAAGTGACAGAGGCTATGCGGTGTTCTTTAATATATCAGCAGGTGCATGTACTTTTGACTCGCAGTCTGATTCTTTTAAAGAACTTTCAAAGAAAATGAGATTTGCGTTGCATTCAGCAAAACTTAATGGCAAGAACCGTTTTGAGTTTTATGATGAAAAAGAATATGCAGCTTATCTTAAAAGGCTTCAGATACAGGATGAATTAAGAAGCTGTGTAAATGATAATTATAAAGGCTTTGAACTGTTTTACCAGCCTATAGTTAATGTTGCAACAGGTAAAATAATAGGTGCAGAAGCACTAATTAGATGGAACAGCGAAAAGTATGGATTCATGTCACCTGTTGATTTTATTCCATTGCTTGAGGAAAGCTCACTTATAATTCCTCTTGGAAGATGGATTGTGGATACGGCAGCGGAATTCTGCAGTAGGTGTATAGATATAATCCCTGATTTTGTCATGCATGTAAATCTTTCATTTGTGCAGATAATAAAAAGTGATGTTAAGAAGGATGTTCTGGAAAATATATCAAGACATAAGGCGGCTAATAACCATTATGTCCTGGAAATAACTGAAAGTATTCAGATGGATTCGAATATTGCAGTTAAAAGAGTGCTTGATGATTTTGTAAGTAATGGCTTTTTACTTGCAATCGATGATTTTGGAACGGGATACTCTAATTTTGAATATATGAAAGATAGGATGTTTGGAATATTAAAGGTTGACAGATCTTTTGTGACAGATATCCATAACAACGATAATAACAGTATACTAGTTGGCTTTATTATTAAAATGGCACATGAAATGGGAACTAAGATATGTGCAGAGGGTGTAGAAACAAAAGAAGAACTTGAGAAAATAAGAAATCTTGGTGCAGACTACATACAGGGGTATTATTATAGCAGGCCTGTAGGCCATATGGATTTCTGGAAACTCATAACAGCGTAGATGAATGATAAAACAGATATCAATATAAACAGATTGAAAGGTAATTAAGAATTATATGGATAATACAATAGAAAATATGATTAACAGTATTGATTTATCAGCTCCAGTGCCTGAATATGAACCTATGAGGCAGTATTACTATCTTAAAGCATGCAGACAGATAGTTAAGGCAAAAGAAGAAAGACTTAAAAGACCACTTAAGGCAGTTGTTTCAACCTTCGGGTGTCAGATGAATGCCAGGGATTCCGAGAAGCTTCTTGGCATACTTAAGGATATTGGATATGAAGAATCTGATAATGAAGAGAATGCTGATTTTGTTATATATAATACATGTACAGTAAGGGAAAATGCTAACTTAAGAGTATATGGAAGACTTGGACAGCTAAAAAAGGCTAAAAGAAATAATCATGAAATGATTATAGCTATGTGCGGATGCATGATGCAGGAACCTGAGGTTGTAGAAAAGATAAAGACTTCTTATAGGTTTGTGGATGTTGTATTTGGTACATTTAATATATTTAAGTTAGCAGAGCTGTTATATAACAGATTTACATCAGAGGAACAGATTATTGATATATGGGATTCAACTAAAGAGGTTGTTGAGGAGCTGCCAACTTCAAGAAAGTATCCATTTAAGTCGGGCGTTAATATAATGTTTGGCTGTAACAACTTCTGTACATATTGTATTGTTCCATATGTAAGAGGAAGAGAAAAATCAAGAGAGCCAAGGGAAATAGTAAGAGAAATAGAAAGACTTGTAGCGGATGGCGTTAAGGAAGTTATGCTTCTTGGACAGAATGTTAACTCATATGGAAAAACACTTGATGATAATGTTACATTTGCAGAACTTCTTGGTGAAATAGCTAAGATAGATGGACTTGAAAGAATAAGATTCATGACTCCACATCCTAAGGATTTGTCTGATGAGCTTATAGAGGTTATACGTGACAATCCAAAGGTGTGTAATCACATACACCTTCCACTTCAGTCAGGAAGCAGCAGACTGCTTAAGCTTATGAACAGACAATATACTAAGGAGCATTATCTTGAACTTGTAGACAAGATAAGAAAAACTATTCCGGATATATCTATTACGACTGATATCATAGTAGGCTTTCCAGGTGAGACGGAAGAAGATTTTGAAGATACTCTTGATGTTGTAAGAAAAGCAAAATATGATAGTGCATACACATTTATCTATTCAAAAAGAACTGGAACACCTGCTGCCAGAATGGAAGGACAAGTTGCAGAGGATGTTGTTAAGGAAAGATTTAACCGCCTATTACAGACTGTTTCTGATATAAGCCATGAACATATTAAAAGATATGAAGGCCATGATATGGATGTGCTTGTTGAGGATGTAGACGACCATGACAGTGATTTTTTAACTGGCAGGATGACTAATAATATTTTAGTGCATTTTAAGGGAGATAAATCTCTTATTGGAACTGTTGTTAATGTTCATATGGATGAATGTAAAGGTTTCTATTATATGGGAACCATGAATGATTAAGAATGTATATTTAGTGACTGGAGGATGAAAATGGCTGAGTATTCACCAATGATGCAGCATTATCTTGCAACAAAAAACGAGTATAAGGACTGTATATTGTTTTATAGACTTGGTGATTTCTATGAGATGTTTTTTGAAGATGCAATAATCGTATCTAAAGAACTTGAGCTTACATTAACTGGTAAAGATTGTGGACAGGAGGAACGTGCGCCTATGTGCGGCGTTCCTTTTCATGCTGCCGAAACTTATATAAACAGACTTGTGGCAGCAGGTCATAAGGTTGCTATATGTGAGCAGATGGAAGATCCTAAAAAAGCCAAGGGAATAGTTAAAAGAGAAGTTATAAAGGTTGTTACACCTGGAACTAATATCAATACGCTTGGACTTGATGAAACCAGAAATAATTATATGATGAGCATAGTGTATCTTGGAGATAACCTTGGCGTATCTATAGCTGATTATTCCACTGGAGATTTTTTTGTAACAGAGCTTGATGGGGGGAGTGAACTGATAGATGAAATAAATAAGTTTGCTCCATCAGAAATAATTGTGAATGAATACTTTGCAATGAGTGGAATTAATCTTGAAGCGATTAATGCAAAGCTTGGTATAGCAGTGTCAACACTTGATAACTGGTACTTCAATGAAGAAACATGCAAAAATAAGCTTCTTGAACATTTTCATATTGAAATGCTTGATGGATTAGGTGTTAAAGATTATACGGTGGGGATTATAGCAGCTGGTGCACTCCTTACATATCTTTATGAGACACAGAAAAGTACAATGCCTCATATAACTACGCTGATGCCATATTCATCTGGTAAATATATGCTTATTGACAGCTCTTCAAGAAGAAATCTTGAACTTGTGGAAACAATGCGTGAAAAACAAAAGAGGGGTTCTCTTTTGTGGGTGCTTGATAAGACTAAGACAGCTATGGGAGCACGTATGCTTCGTTCATATATAGAACAGCCGCTCATAAACAAAGACGAGATAATAAAACGCCAGGATGCAATAGAAGAGCTTAATGATTGTATGATAGACAGGGAAGAACTAAGAGAGTATCTTAATCCTGTTTATGATATGGAACGTATTATGACTAAAATAAGCTGTAAAACAGCAAATCCAAGGGATTTAATTGCATTTCGCAATACACTGGAAATGATACCACATATTAGACGTATTGTTGGTGGCTTTAAGACTTCTATGTTTGTAGAATGTTTTGATAAAATGGATGATTTATCTGATCTTTATAAGCTTGTACTTTCAGCGATAGTAGATGAACCACCTATATCATTACGTGATGGAGGTATGATTAAGGAAGGTTACTCACAAGAGGCAGATGAGCTTCGCAATGCCAAAATAAAAGGCAAGGAGTGGCTTTCAGAGCTTGAAATGCGTGAAAAAGAAAGAACAGGTATTAAAAATCTTAAGGTCAAGTATAATAAGGTGTTTGGATATTATCTTGAGGTTACGAATTCATTTAAAGACAAAGTACCTCCTGAATGGGTAAGAAAGCAGACACTTACCAATGCAGAGCGTTATACGACAGATGAATTAAAACATCTTGAGGATGTTATACTTGGTGCAGAGGATAAATTGTATTCGCTTGAATATGATTTATTTTGCGATGTCAGGGAAAAGATTGCAAAGGAAGTAGTCAGAATACAGAATACTGCCAAAGCTGTTGCGATGGTTGATGCACTTGTTTCTTTATCAGTTGTTGCAACGCAGAATAACTATGTAAAACCAAAAATCAACGATAAAGGAATAATAGATATTAAAAATGGCCGGCACCCGGTAGTTGAGAAGATGATAACCAATGATATGTTTATATCTAATGACACATATCTTGATAATTCATCAAACAGAGTTACTATAATAACCGGACCTAATATGGCTGGTAAGTCTACATATATGAGACAGACTGCACTTATTGTGCTTATGGCACAGACAGGTAGTTTTGTTCCAGCGGATTCTGCCAGTATATGTATAGTTGACAGAATATTTACAAGGGTAGGAGCATCAGATGATCTGGCTTCAGGACAATCAACTTTTATGGTTGAGATGACAGAGGTTGCCAATATATTAAGAAATGCTACTTCAAAAAGTCTTATAATACTTGATGAAATAGGAAGAGGTACAAGTACATTTGATGGATTAAGTATAGCATGGGCTGTTGTTGAATATATAGCCAATACAAAAATTCTTGGGGCAAAGACACTTTTTGCGACACATTATCATGAACTTACAGAGCTTGAAGGAACGCTTGACGGAGTTAATAATTATTGCATAGCGGTTAAAGAATGTGGTGATGATATAGTATTCCTTCGTAAGATTATAAAGGGTGGAGCAGATAAAAGCTATGGTATACAAGTGGCTAAGCTCGCAGGAGTTCCGGAAACGGTACTTAACAGGGCTAAAGAGCTTGTTGCTGAGTTAAGTGATGCAGATATATCACAGAAGGCAAGGGATATAGCCCAATATTCAAAGAAACTTGAAAAAATGAATAATCAGTATAAAAAGATTAATGATTTAGAGGATAAACAGATGTCATTGTTTGATACGGTTAAAGATGATGACATTATATCGGATATTAAAGAACTTGATATAAGTAATATGACACCAATAGATGCGCTTAATACGTTATATAAGCTGCAGGGGAAGGTTAAAAACCGCTGGTAAATTAAGAAAATATATCTGACTAAAATGGATGATTATTCTGCTTTTGATTGATAAATGCTATATGTGTGAATAAGGAAAGGAGACTGACGTTGGGAATTCAGCTGCTTGATCAGAATACAATTAATAAAATTGCTGCAGGAGAAGTTATAGAAAGACCTTCATCTGTTGTTAAAGAATTGGTTGAAAATGCTATAGATGCAGGGGCTAATGCAGTTACTGTTGAAATAAAGGAAGGTGGAATCTCATTTATAAGAGTTACAGATAATGGTTCTGGAATCAATAAAGATGAGATAGATATAGCATTTAAAAGACATGCGACAAGCAAGATAAAGTCAATAGAGGATCTGATAACAGTTTCATCTCTGGGATTCCGAGGTGAAGCACTTGCAAGTATAGCTGCAGTTTCACAGATAGAACTGATAACAAAGACACAAAAGAGTCTTACAGGTACAAGATATCTGTCTGAGGGTGGAAAGAAAATATCAGTTGAAGATATAGGTGCACCTGATGGTACTACATTTATTGTTAGAAATCTTTTCTTTAATACACCTGTAAGGAGAAAGTTTTTAAAGTCAGCAGCAACAGAAGCTGGTTATATTAATTCCCTGATGCAGTACCTGTCTTTATCACGTCCTGATATATCATTCAGATTTATTAATAACAACCAGAATAAGCTTCATACATCTGGAAATATGAAGCTTAAGGATATTATATATAATGTTTATGGAAGAGATATTACTGCGAATCTTTATGAAGTAAATAGTGCTGCTGAGAATATCAGGATAGAGGGTTATATAGGAAAACCGTTTGTGAATCGTGGTAACAGGGTATATGAGAACTATTATATAAATGGCAGATATATAAAGAGCAGTATAATAAACAGAGCGATTGAGGCTGGATATAAAGGTTTTATAATGCCACATAATTATCCGTTTACAGTTCTGCATTTTACGATTAACTCGGAAATCATAGATGTTAATGTACATCCTACTAAGATGGAGCTTAGATTTTCTAATAATGAATATGTATATAATTTTGTGTATGATACAATTCTTTCCACGTTAAAGGGAAAAGAGCTTGTTGCTGAGGTTGAAGCTGATGGACAGATAATGCAGAAGCTAAATAAGGAAAAAGAGCTGGAAATAAAAGAAACAAAGGCAGCATTTGGAATTGACAGAACAGAAGAAACTAAAAAAACGGTACAATTAAAACAAGAACCAAAGTCAGAACCAAAGCCGGAATTAAAGTCAGAAGTAAAGGTAGAATCAAAGTCGGAATTAAAGTCAGAAGTAAAGGTAGAATCAAAGTCGGAATTAAAGTCAGAACTAAAGCTGGAACCAACAAGAACGATAGAATTACAAAAAGCTATGCCGGATGAAACAAAAACCAGACTCCCAGAACCATTTGAAACAAGAAGATCAGAGGCTATGGTAAAGGATGATGAACAAAAATATCAGGCAGAAGTTAAAGTAAAACCTGAACAGCTCTCGATGTTTAAGGATAAGCTTCTTGATGAGGATAATAAGGATAATTACAGAATAATAGGCCAGCTGTTTGATACTTACTGGCTGATAGAGTTTGAGGACAGATTTTATATGATGGATCAGCATGCTGCACATGAGAAGGTTCTTTATGAGAGAATGATGAAAAAAATCAGGGAAAAGCATATTGATACACAGATGATTATGCCACCTGTTATTCTTACACTTAATATGAATGAGGAAGAAGTACTTAAACAGAATATGCAGGTGTTTACTAAAATGGGTTATGAAATAGAAGAGTTTGGCGGTAGTGAGTATAAGGTTACAGGAATTCCGGCGGGATTTCCAAAGCTTGATTACAGACAGATGCTTATGGATCTTCTTGATGGACTTATGAGTGAAGGAAGAATGGCTGATATGGATATCCTTACTGAAAAGGTCGCATCTATGTCGTGCAAAGCTGCAATAAAAGGTAATAATAAAATATCTTATAAGGAAGCAGAGGAACTTATGGATGAGCTTATGAAAGCGGATAATCCATATAATTGTCCACATGGAAGACCAACTCTTATAGTCATGAGCAAGTATGATATAGAAAGAAAATTCAAGAGAATTGTGTAAAACAGGTAAATGACAGATTTTAGAAAGGTGTGGTTATTAATATGGAAAAACAGCCTTTAGTTATATTAACAGGTCCAACAGCGGTTGGAAAAACTTCTTTGTCTATAAGACTTGCAAAACAGATTGGAGCAGAAATTATAAGTGCAGATTCTATGCAGGTGTATAAGGGTATGGATATAGGAACTGCCAAGATAAAACAGGAAGAAATGCATGGAGTGAAGCAAGTCTTATAGA
>OODC01000692.1_pt1 | contig 19730 bp, 10 predicted proteins | sample 1671711 | NCBI WGS metagenome assembly OODC01 (sample SAMN06348184, study PRJEB24527) | human gut metagenome | reverse complement strand
TGTCCTTCGTTCTACGAATGTTTATATGATTGCCTATATTCTGATTTTTGTGGCCTCGGTTTTACTAATCAGCCTTGATAACTTTGACCTTACCACAAACTTTACAGCAGTTTCTGCAACCTTAAATAATATCGGTCCGGGGCTTGAACTGGTTGGACCGACCCAGAACTTTAGCCTCTTTTCCAATGGAAGCAAGCTGATTTTGATTTTTGATATGCTTGCGGGACGTCTGGAATTGTTCCCACTTTTACTTTTATTTGTAAGAGATTCCTGGAGAAGATTTTAACTGAATCAAAAAAGTCTACCCCACTGAGATACCAAAAAGAGCAGATGTCCATCACTTCTGATGAACATCTGCTCTTTTTAATATCAATATAATCTTTGTTCCTCTTTCCGGCTCACTATCAATTTCAATCCTTGCATCATGGAGAATTGCCCCATGTTTTACAATCGAAAGTCCAAGTCCTGTGCCTCCGGTCTTTTTTGAATGACTCTTATCTACACGATAGAACCGCTCAAAAATACGCTCCTGTTCTTCTTTTTTAATTCCAATTCCATTATCTTCAATGGAAATTTGAACCTGATTTTGATTCTTCTTAACTTTTACTTTTACATAACCACCTTCATGATTATATTTAATCGCATTATCTGCCACATTATACATCATTTCATATAAGATATGGCGCACTCCATTTACCATTGTCTGTTTTTCTGCTTCCACAGACAGCTTAATCTTTCGTTTTTCTGCTTCCACAAGCAAAGTCGTGCCGATTTCTTCTGCCAGCTCACTGACATCTACCAATTCAAACGGCATGCTGATTCCCTCATCCAATTTTGAAATCTCAATAATGTCCTGTACCAGATTCGTCAGTCTGCTTGCCTCTTCATAGATTCGTCCGGCAAAATCGGGCACTTTATCCGGCGGAACCATGTTATTTTTCATAATCTCCGCATAACCGGAAATTGACATCAACGGTGTTTTTAATTCATGGGAAACATTTGCAGAAAATTCTTTGCGAACTTCTTCTGCTTTTTTTAATTCTTCCAGCTGTTGTTTCAACTGATGATTCTGGTCGTCAATTCTCACCAGCAGTGGTCTCAGTTCTTCATATGCTACACTGGAAAGTGGTTCTTCTAAGTCCAGATGGTTAATCGGTTTAATTAATTTTGAAGTCTGTTTTTCAACTAACAAGAAGGCAAATGCCAAAATTACAATCAGCAGGATTCCCATCAAAAAAAGCCCGGAAAACATGGTTTGAAATACACTGTCTGTCGTTTTTGCCACACGCACCAGCCGCCCATCATCTAATCTCAGGGCATAATAAAAGGTCTTTTTTGATAAGGTTTCCGAGAAACGAACGGTTTCTCCTTCCCCTTCTTCCATCGCCTGTTTTACTTCCGGACGATCCTTATGATTTCCCATTGTTGCAGAATCTTCTTCCGAATCATACTGAACAGTTCCGTCTTCATTTAATATGGTGATTCTGCTGGTTGTAAATGTTCCTGCCTGTTCTTCCCATCCACTGTCTGTCGTCTGCTCTAAAAGCAGACGGACGTACTGCGCTTCATTTCGTACGTCCTGTTCCATCCATTCATTTGTTTTTACATACATGATGACGCTTGCTGACACGAAGGTCAGCACCATCGAGAGAATAATCATAAACCCTACATAATTTAAGATTCTTTTTCTCATTTTCTGTCTCCAATTCGATATCCTACCCCTCGGATAGTCTCAATCAATGCTCCTGATTCTTCGAGTTTCTGTCTCAATGTCCGAATGTGTACATCTACTGTTCGAGTTTCTCCATCAAAATCATACCCCCAGATATGTTCCAGCAGTTTATCACGAGTTAACACAATCCCTTGATTTTCCATCAGATAACGGAGCATTTCAAATTCTTTGTATGTCAGCTCCACCTGACGTTCTCCATCTAATACCTGGTGGCGTTCCACATCAATTGAAAGATTTCCACAGCTTAAAAGTGTATCTTTCATCTGTTTTTTGCTCCTTCTGAGTACTGCTTTTACTCTGGAGATAAATTCCATCATTCCAAATGGCTTTGTAATATAATCGTCTGCTCCACTATCGAGTCCACGCACTTTATCATACTCTGCTTCTTTTGCAGTCACCATAATCACCGGAATATCTCTGGTCTTCGGCTCTTTTTTTAATTTTTCAAGAATGCTGTATCCGTCCTGCCCCGGAAGCATGATATCCAGCAGAATCAAATCCGGCAACTCTTTTTCCAGACATCGGAATAATTCTTTTCCTTCCTGAATTCCTATTGCTTCAAATCCTGTTGTTTCTAATGTATATACTAACAACTCACGAATATTTCTTTCATCTTCTACACAGTAAATCATATTTCCACCTCTTCTGGTTTTTCTCTACCAGAAAAGTATACTTAATTTTTTACAGAAATACAAGATGGGAGCGCATAGCGTGCCCGTGCAACTCGGGTAATACTTTGAAATTCTACGCTGTTTTTCTTCATTTTTTCCAGGTAGCTGTGTGTATCAAAGGCATCCTCCTGCACCTGACAGATACAGACTGCCACATTCGAACAATGATCCGCCACTCTCTCAAGACTTGCTGTAATATCGGAAAGCACAAACCCCTGCTCAATCGTACAGTTTCCATTTCTAAGACGTCTGACATGACGGTTCTTTAATTCAATCTTTAATTCGTCAATGACTTCTTCAATCGGCTCTACGCTTCTTGCAATACTTTCATCTTTTGTTTCAAATCCTTTTACGGCAGCCTCAACCACATCTTCTACTGCTTTTGTAATTACTTTTAACTCTGCAAGTGCTTCATCTGAGAATTTCAGATTTTTCTCATACAGCTCTTTTGCCGAGCGCATGATGCTGACTGCATGATCAGAAATTCGTTCAAAATCACCGATGCAGTGTAACATGATCGATAAGTCATGGCTATCCTTTACATTTAAATCTTTCTGACTCAACTTTACCAGATAAGTTCCAAGTCCATCCTCATAACAGTCTACCTGTTCTTCTTCCGCTAAAACCTGTTCTGCTTTTTCCGAATCATAATGTTCGATAAGCCCAATTGATGTATTGATTGCATCTTTTACTTTATTCGCCATTTCAACTGCAACTCTTCGACTCTGTTCTACTGCTAAAGCCGGTTTATCTAAGAAACGGCTGTCCAAAAGTTCCATTCCGGTTGCTTCTGTTTCTTTCTTATCTTCCTCTTTGTCACGAATCGTAAGAATTGCAAGTTTTTCAAGTACTTTTGAAAATGGAAGTAACAAAAGGGTTGCAAATACATTAAAAGTCGTATGCACAACTGCGATTCCTGCTGCATTTGCTGCCTGATTCATAAACGGAAACTGTACAACTGCATTGATTGCATAAAACAGTACCATAAAGACAACTGTTCCAATAATATTGAAGTAAAGATGTACCATTGCTGCACGTTTTGCATTTTTCTTTGCACCAATTGCAGATAATAATGCCGTAATACAAGTACCAATGTTCTGACCCATGATAATCGGAATGGCTGCGCTGTAGCCGACTGCTCCCGTTACGCAAAGTGCCTGTAAAATTCCAACAGATGCAGAAGAACTCTGAATCACTGCGGTTAAAATCATACCTGCCAGAAGACCTAAAATCGGATTGGAAAATTTTGTTAAAATTCCGGTAAATTCCGGTACATCGGCAAGTGGTTTTACTGCGCCGCTCATACTTTCCATACCAAACATTAATACTGCAAATCCAATGAAAATCGTTCCAATATCTTTTTTCTTTTCACTTTTTGCAAACATTAAAAATGCAACACCAATCAATGCCAGAACCGGTGAGAATGTAGTCGGCTTAAATAACTGGATAAAAAAGTTATCACTCTGAATACCAGATAAGCTTAAAATCCAGGAGGTAATCGTAGTACCGATATTTGCTCCCATGATAACGCCTACTGCCTGAGATAATTTCATAATTCCAGAGTTTACAAAACCTACAACCATAACCGTTGTAGCCGATGACGATTGGATAACTGCGGTTACCGCAGCTCCTAAACCAACTGCCTTAAGTGGATTCGAGGTAAGTGTCTCTAAGATTTTTTCCATCTTACCGCCCGAAACCTTTTCCAGACCGTCCCCCATCACATTCATTCCATATAAAAACAGGGCAAGTCCTCCAAGTAAAGTCAAAATACTAAAGAAATCCATAATTTCCTTCCTTTCTCTTTCATTTGACCTTATTCTATCTATCTTATGTTAAATTCTTTCGAGACAAATGTAAAATCCATGTAAAATAATAATAGATGAAGCCATCGCACAAAAAGTACCCTGACTTCATCTATTATTTAAACTCATTTATTGAGCAGATATCCGAGTCAATCGTATATTCGCAATCCGCTTCGCTACTTGATTCGATTAAATTGCCTGAATCAGTTCTGTAATCAATTCCTTAAATCTTACAGACACTTTGTCAGCAGTCTCCTGTACTTCTTTATGAGAAAGAGCCTGTTTGCTCATCCCTGCTGCAAGATTTGTAATACAGGAAATTCCGCATACTTCCATTCCAAGATGCCTTGCTGCCATTGCTTCACATGCTGTACTCATTCCAGCCGCATCTGCCCCCCAGCTTCTTGCCATCCGAATTTCCGCCGGTGTCTCATAATTTGGTCCGGTAAACTGCACATAAACCCCTTCCTGAATCGGGATCTCCAATTTCTTAGCACAAAAGATTGCTATTTCACGCATCCTTTCGCTGTATACTTCACTCATATCTGGAAAACGCGGTCCTAATTCCTCTATATTCTCTCCAATTAACGGACTTGGAACTGCTGTTGTAATATGATCTTTTAAAAGCATAAAATCACCTGGGCGGTAATCAAAATTAATTCCCCCCGCTGCATTCGTGAGAATCAGCTTCTTTGCTCCTAAAAGTCCCATCAGACGAATGGGCAGAACCACATCACTCATCGGATATCCTTCATAGTAATGCACTCTTCCCTGCATGATGACAACCGGAACGCTTCCAATATAGCCAAATACAAATCTTCCCTTGTGTCCGGCTACTGTAGATACCGGAAATCCCTCAAGGTCTTTGTAATCCACAGTTTCTTTCACTTCAATGTGTTCTGCATAATCTCCAAGTCCCGAGCCAAGCACCAGTGCTACTTCCGGCTTAAAATCTGTTTTTTTCTTCAGACTTTCCAGACACGAAAATAATTTTTCCCTTACCTGATTCATAAATTATCCTCCAATCATACATTACTATGAACTACTCGGCTACAAGTAACCGAGCTTCTTACTTAAAAACTGCGGATATCATCCTCCCCATCCGCTTCCTGAATGGAACGGATTTCTACCGGATAGCTCACAGAATCATTGACCTGTACTAAAACAGTCTCCCCGGCTTTATGTCCAAGGATTGCTTTTCCAAGCGGAGATTCTATGCTGATTCGGTTATCCAGAGAATTTCCACGAATCGATGTTACCAATTTATAAGTCTCTGTCTCATCATCCTCCGGGAAATAGATTTCTACCAAATCATTTAATCCTGCTTCGTCTTTTTTTGTTGTATCTGTTACAATCTTTGCAGTTTTTAACATTCTTTCCAAATATCGAATACGGCTCTCATTTTTATTCTTATCTTTTTTTGCCGCATAATACTCAAAGTTTTCGCTTAAATCCCCTTGTGCTCTTGCTTCTTTTACTGCCTCAATTGCATTTTTACGCACGACTAATTTTCGGTAGTCAATTTCTTCCTGTATTTTTTTTACATCACTTTCCGTCAATTGTTCCTGCATAATCTTCACCTCTTCTATGATATCTTAGAATCCACCTGTGCCAGAAATCCTCTGCGTGCCAGTTCTGCTTCAATATCATCTAATGTGCTTTCACTGTCCGCTAAGATTGTATGATAATGATATCCCGAAGTAATATTTTTAAGCGGGCTTGACTGCCCACTTTCAATTTTTGCCACAAAATCGCCAATCTTCTTTCTTGAATCAAGTCCAAGTTCTGCAGACAGACAACCATAAATCTTATGATTGATAAATACATCCGCTACTTTTCCGCCACAATCTACAATCAGATTCAGCTCCTCCTGAATTTCTTTATCCGTATGGCAGACATAAATGACACGTGACGCAAACACCGGTGTCTGCAGCACATATCCTCTATGTGTTGAAAGAATATCCTGATTTTGTGCACGTAAAAGTGCAACATCCTGTACAATTACCTGACGGCTGACGTCAAATTGTTTTGCCAGTTCCGTGCCGGAAACGGGCTTGGGACTCTGCCCGATAAATTTTAAGATTTCTTTTCTTCTTTCTTCACCGTTCATCCTTCACCTCTTCCTTCCTGTTACGTCTTGCAACAGAACTCTATTGATTTACAGGATGAAGATTTTTCATGGAAATGTCAAGTATCGGTGCAGAATGTGTTAATGCTCCGCTTGAAATATAATCCACTCCGACAGAAACCAGTCTTGCCACATTTTCTTTTGTGACATTACCGGAACACTCTGTCTGTGCTCGTCCGTCGATGATTTTGATTGCCTCTCTCATTTCATCCGGTGTCATATTATCTAACATGATAATGTCTGCACCTGCTTCCACTGCTTCTTTTACCATTTCAAGATTTTCTACTTCGATTTCAATTTTACGGACAAACGGAGCATATTCTTTCGCCATCTCAATTGCTTTTGCAACACTTCCGGCCGCTCCGATATGGTTATCTTTTAATAAAATACCATCGGATAAGTTATATCTGTGATTACATCCCCCGCCTACTTTGACCGCATATTTTTCAAATACACGCATATTTGGTGTCGTCTTTCTGGTATCAAGCAGTCTGGTCTTACTACCTTCTAACAAATCGACAATGCTTCTTGTATAAGTTGCAATTCCACTCATACGCTGTAAGTAATTTAACGCAACTCTCTCTCCGGAAAGCAGAACGCGAATGTCTCCACGAACCACACCCATCAGCTGTTTATTTTTTACGACATCACCGTCTTTTACATAAAATTCAACTTCAGTTTTTTCATCTAATAATTCAAATACTCTTTTATAAACTTCAAGACCTGCAATGACACCGTCCTGTTTACAGATTAACTGAACTTCTCCAGGGCAGGCTTCTCTCATCACTGCATTTGTTGTAATGTCCTCACTTGTGATATCTTCTTTTAATGCCTCCATAATCAAATGGTCTGCATTTAATTTCATTGTAATCTGGTTCATACTGCTTCTTCCCTTCCCCTTTCAATTTCTTTTCTTACGCTTTCTGCATATAATTTCTGAAGTTCTTCTTTTCCTAAGAATTTCGTTGCGTCTGCTTTTTTAAGCAGTGCATTTTGTACATTTTCTTCTTCGGCAGTTTCTTTTGTTTCTAAAATCTTTGTAATCTGTCCTGCGGCACGTTTTGCAAATACCAGACTTTCTAATAAAGAGTTACTTGCCAGACGATTTGCTCCGTGAACTCCATTACAGCTTGTCTCACCGGATGCATACAGACATTTCATGGTTGTGCGGCTGTATTTATCTACTTTTACTCCACCCATGAAATAATGCTGTGCCGGAACAACCGGAATACATTCTTTCGTCACATCAAAGCCTTCTTCCAGACACTTCTGATAAATATTCGGAAAATGCGTTTTTATCTGTGCTTCTCCGAGCGGACGCATATCAAGCCATACATAAGGTTTATGGTCAATCTCCATCTGTTTTCTTATCTCAGCTGTCATCAAGTCCCTTGGCAGAACTTCATTTGCAAAACGTTCCATTTTTGCATTGTATAATTTTGCTCCCTCTCCACGCACGGATTCAGAAATTAAAAATCTTCTTCCTGGTTTTGGAGAATACAAAGTCGTCGGATGAATCTGAACATAATCCGGATGTTCCAGTTCAATTCCATGTTTTAAGGCAATTGCCAATGCATCTCCGGTTAAATGTGGGAAGTTCGTAGAATGTTCATATAATCCTCCGATTCCACCACAAGCCCATACAACCGCTCTTGCAGTCACTGCAAACAATGTTTTGTCCGCGCTTCTTGCCACGATTCCATAGCACTGGTTTTTCTCTTCCAGTATATCAATCATTGTGGTCTGTGTCAAAAGTTCTACATTAGAAAGTTTCTGTACACAGGCAAGCAGCTTACTTGTAATTTCTTTTCCTGTCACATCCTGATGATATAAAATTCTTGATTTAGAATGTGCGCCTTCTCTTGTATAAGCCAGCTCTCCGTTTTCTTTTTTATGGAATTCTACTCCGCAGTCGATCAGTTCGTTAATCACTTCTCTTGAAGAACGAATCATAATATCCACGGATTCTCTGCGGTTTTCATAATGACCGGCTTTCAACGTATCTTCCATAAAAGAATCATAATCCTCTTCATTTCGCTCCACACAGATTCCGCCCTGTGCTAAAAAAGAATCACTGTTTTCAAGTTCATCTTTCGTAATCATAAGAATTTTTTTGTCTTTTGGTAAATGTAAAGCGGCAAATAATCCTGACACGCCCGTTCCTACAATTACCACATCTGCTTTTACGTGTTTCATTTATTTCCTTCTCCTATCCCTTCACATTAAAATTGCTCAGTTTTTGAAATTATACATCTTTTCTTTACATCTGACAAGACAGATGTAAACTTGTACTAAAACAAGTACAAAAAAAGAATCCCAGCCAAGGGATTCTCTTGTCTTTTTTATTTCTGAAGTTTTTTCTTTCCCAACCGTACTTCTTCCATCAAATCTGCCATTTCTTCATCTAAATGGTCAAACAGATAATTTTTCTCTTTCGATGTCTTTTTTTGCACTTTCTTTGAAATCTCTGCTTCTACTGCTTCTACTTCTTCTAAAAGATTTGCAGCAGAAAGCCGGTTTCCACCCTGCCCTAAGATAATCACCTGTTCTAAGGCATCCGAAGTGGCAACTGTAACCTGATATTTTCTGCCAATTTCATGTACTGTTTTTTCAATATACTGGTCGGCGGTTTCTGCTTCTTTGGTATAGACCACATAAATATTGTGGTATTTCATTACACTTCCTGGATTGCCTTTCACTTTATAAGCATCAAAGACCAGAATCAAAGTCATTTTTTTATACCCCTGATAATTACTTAAACGGTCCATCAGCTTATTTCTTGCACTTTCAATATTGATTTTTGAAAGTTCATTTAGATCTTCCCATGCAAATATAATATTATAACCATCCACAAGCAGATATTCTTTTATCGGTTCTCGTTTTTTCTCTTTTCTGGTATTTTCTGTCTCACTGCTTCTGACACTTGGATTTCTGTTTGGATTTCTTTTTGAAACCCGCTCCCAGCCCTGTCGTTCTCTTTTTACTGCACCATAAGTACGCTCAAAGATGGCTCTTAGTTCTTCTTCATTTTGAACTCCTTCTTTTAGATAAGCTTCTGCTTCCTGGGGGGTTCTTTTTGGCATTGGAATTTCTTCTTCTACCTGTTTTTGCATCGGGGTCTGAAGTTCCAGATGCATATAGTCTTCTACTTCATACCACGGCACAATAAATCCTGCCCCATGTGCACAAAAGACAGAACCGGTTGGATTTTCCAAATCACTTTCGGAATCGTAGTTCATCTCTTCAATCACTTCATCCGCATTATGGCACGGCATATAGCCTTTCAAGGTACAAAACAGTCTGCCGTGCCCACTTGTATAAGCCATCACTTCTTTTTGATAATCGCGCATCAAAGAAACCGGTGCAAAACCAGTCACTACGGAATATTCTCCTTCGCTGTCTGAAAGCTGAAATTCCCCATACATTTTCTGGATATCCGCCATCGCTCTTCCCACTTTATCTGCCGGCAGCTCCAGTCGGAATTCATAGACCGGCTCTAATAAAACACTCTTTGCTTTTTTTAGTCCCTGACGCAGAGCACGATACGTTGCTTGTCTGAAATCCCCACCCTCGGTATGTTTTAAATGTGCCCGCCCGCTTACCAGCGTAACCTTCATATCTGTAATTTCCGAACCGGTTAAAACTCCTTTATGCATTCGTTCTTCTAAGTGCGTCATCACCAGCCTCTGCCAGTTCCTGTCTAATAAATCTTCACTGCAGTCTGCAAAGAAATGAAGTCCTGTGCCTCTTTCCGCCGGTTCTAATTTTAAATGTACCTCGGCATAATGACGAAGCGGTTCAAAATGTCCGACTCCCTCGACGCAATCTTCAATCGTCTCTTTATAGACGATTTTTCCACTACCAAACTCCACTTCTGTCTGATAGCGTTCCCAAATCATGCGCTTTAAGATTTCAATCTGTACTTCACCCATAACCTGTGCATGGATTTCCTGTAATCTCTCATCCCACACAATATGAAGCTGCGGTTCTTCTTCTTCCAGTTCTTTTAGTTTGATTAACATACTGTGCACATTACAGTCTTCCGGCAGTTCGATTTTATAGGTTAAGACCGGCTCTAAAACCGGTAAGAACGTATGGGCTTCGATTCCAAGCCCCTGTCCGCAGTAAGTATGGGAAAGTCCCGCCACCGCACAGACACTTCCGGCTTTGGCTTCTTTTACTGCCTCAAAAGAATTTCCGGAATAAATCCGAATCTGTTCTGCTTTTTCTTCCCAGAGTTCTTCTTTTCCCTCTCCTGCTTCTTTTTCATTTGATAACAGCATTTTTACTTTTAAACTTCCGCCGGTTATTTTTAAATAAGTTAATCGGTTTCCCTGTGCATCTCTTGCAATCTTAAAGACCCTTGCACCAAATTCTTCAGGATAGGCACATTTTTTTGTAAAAGTTTCGATTCCTTTTAAAAATTCTTCGACACCCTGAATCTTTAAAGCCGAACCAAAATAACAAGGAAAGACTTTTCTCTTTGCTATTAAGTTTATGATTTCTTCTTTCTGGATTTCTCCGCTTTCCAGATAATGTTCCAATACTGCCTCATCACAGACTGCAAGATTTTCCTTTGCCTCTTCTGTTTCAAGTCCGGCACTGAAATTAATGCATTTCTCATCTAATCGTTTTGTCAGTTCTTCCATCAGTGCATTTTCATTGGTATCCGGCTGATCCATTTTATTGATAAATAAAAAGACCGGTATCTCATACTGTTTTAAAAGGCGCCATAAGGTCTGTACATGTCCCTGTACTCCATCTGCTCCACTGATAACCAAAATGGCATAATCCAATACCTGAAGGGTTCGTTCCATCTCAGCCGAAAAATCCACATGTCCCGGAGTATCAAGCAGGGTAACCTCCCGCTCTCCTAATCTAAATTCCGCCTGTTTGGAAAAAATAGTAATTCCACGCTCCCTCTCTAATTCATAAGTATCCAAAAATGCATCCTGATGATCCACACGCCCCAGTTTCCGAATGCTGCCTGTCAGATACAAAATGCTTTCTGCAAGCGTTGTTTTTCCGGCATCGACATGTGCCAGAATCCCGATTGTCAGTTTGTTTGTATTCTCTAAATCCATCTATATTATAAACCTACACTTTCTGCATTTGACTTTTTTGTATTATATCAAAAAGAACGTGAAAAAGCAAAGCAGGGACAAAAGCCCTTTGATAAGCTTCTGCCCCTATTTTTTGTTTCATTAGTCAAGCGGATATTCGCAATCCGCTTTCGCTACTTGCTCATAACCAAATAGCTGCTACGCAGCTTATCAGAAGGGGCTTGCCCCCTCCTGATACAAGCAAGTCCCCACCCCTGCTTATTGCTTTTTGCAATTAAAGCAGGGGACTTCCTTGATTTGGTTAAATCCTTTTAAAAGAGTTTTATTTGCTCTTTTTTGTTTTGCTCCAAACTCCGGAGTTATCTAAGTAATAATCGCCAACCCATACATTACTCTTCATAGAACCATCCTGTTCTCCTCCAAAGTAATACCATTTGCCGTTGATTTTCTGCCAGCCTGTTTTCATTGCGCCATCGTTTGCGCTTCCAAGGTAATACCATTTACCCCAGATTTTCTGCCAGCCAGTCTTCATTGCTCCGTCATCTGCACCACCAAAGAAGTACCATTTACCGTTAATCTGCTGCCAGTAAGTTTTCATGGAACCATCTTCAGCAGAGCCAAGATAATACCATTTACCGTAAACCTGCTGCCATCCTGTCTTCATTGCGCCATCGTTTTCACTTCCGAGATAATACCATTTACCCCAGATTTTCTGCCAGCCGGTCTTCATTGCGCCATCTGATGCATTTCCGAGGAAATACCATTTGCCCCAGATTTTCTGCCAGTAAGTTCTCATGACACCATCGTTTCCAAAGAAATACCATTTACCGTTAATCTGCTGCCAGTAAGTCTTCATTGCTCCGTCGTTTTCCTCTCCGAAGTAATATTTCTTACCGTCGATTTCCTGCCATCCTGTTTTCTTTGTACCGTCTTCGCCATAATAGTATTTCTGACCATTGATTACCTGCCATCCTGTCTTGGACAGTAATGCCTCCATTGCTTTTTGCAGGTTTTCTTCTGCAGCTTCGATTTCTGCCTGTGTTGCATCGTCTAAATCAAGCACTGCTTTTGCAGCTTCTAATGCCTGTTCAAAATTATCCCAGGTAGATGCCACATAGTCGTCTTTGTTTAATTCTTCTGCTTTCTCTACTAATGCTTTGAGTTCTTCAACAGATGGTTTTTCTTCTCCACCATCTACTTTTTCAAGCTGTGTCATTGCACTTTCCAGTCCGCTTACTGCTTCGTCTACTTCTTCCTGTGTTGCAGTTTCATTTCCTGCTACGCTCTGTGCTTTTTCGAGTGCTTCTGCAAAAATTCTCCAGGTTTCCTCTGTGTAGTCTGCTCTTGTTAATGCTTCTGCTTTTTCAAGTGCAGATTCCAGTTTGCTCTTATCTGCCGGATTTTCCGGTTCGGTTGGTTTTGCAACCAGATTTGCCATTGCCGCATTTAATAATGCAGTCTGGTTATCTACTTCTTCCTGTGCTGCATTTTCATCTGCATAAACTTCTTTTGCAGATTTTAATACACGTTCAAAGCTTTCAAAACTTTCTTCTGTGTAATCCTCTTTTACTTTTTTGTCTGCCTCTTCAATTGCTGCCTGTAATGCACCTTTGTTTACTTCCTGTTTTTCAACAAGATTCTGCATTGCTTCTGCAAGTGCAGTTTTTACTGCATCGACTTCTGCCTGTGTTGCATTTTCATTTTCTGCTGCTTTTTCAGCTGTTTCTAATGCAGTTTTGAATGTTTCAAAGCTTTCTGTTGTATAGTCTGCTTCATTCTTTTCTTTTGCACGTTCGATTAATGCATTTAATTCTGTCTTGTCTGCTTTTTCTTTTAATGCTTCCATAGCAGTTTCAAGTGCAGCTACTGCCGCATCGACTTCTGCCTGCGTTGCATCTTCTTTTGCGTAAACTTCTTTTGCTGCATCAAATGCTTCTTTAAATGCGTTCCAGCTCTCTTCTGTATACGCACTTTCTTCTTTCTGTTCTGCAAGAACCAAAGCTGCGGATAATGCTTCTTTATTTACAGTCTCCGGTTCTTCTACAGCATAAACACCGTTTACTTTCCATTCGATGATACCGGTTCCTCTTGAAGCATCTTCTGTTGCGCCTTCACGAAGCTGTGGTGCTACAGTCAGGCGTACTGCTGTTGTTTTAAGCTTTCCAAGTGCAATGGTATTGTATTTATCTGCTGCACACTCTAAGTTCTGTGCATCTGCAACTTTTACCCAGTTACCATTTTCATCTAAATATTCTACGCCTGCGGACTGTGGCAGGAAGTTCCCACCGCCATCCTGGAAGTAATACACATCCATGCTTTCGATTTCAACTGCTTTTTCCCATGTGTAGGAAACCCATCCATCTATAACACTTCCGTCTTCTGCATAGCGATTATGCCAGTTGTGCCATACACCATTTGAGGTATCTGCGGAATTTGCCGGTTCTTTTTCGTTATTTAAGCTTGCAAGACCACCAAGATCATCAATTCTGCCGTCTAAACCGTCATAGTTGCAAAGTCCGTCTGTTTTTGCATCTGGTGCAAGATTTTTTACCTCTGTATCCGGTTTGGATAATTCAAGGTTTGCCATTGCTTCTTTCAGATTGGAAAGTGCTTCTTCAATCTGTTCTTTTGTTGCTATTTCTGATTCTGCTACTTCTTTTGCTGTATCTAACGCTGTCTTAAATGCGTTCCAGGACTCTTCTGTATAAACTTCCTGCTGTTTGGTTTCCGCTTCTTGAATCATTTCTGTTAAAGCAGTCTTGTCTGGAATTTCTGTAACTTCTTCCAGATTGTTCTGTGCTTTAATCAGGGCTGAAAGTGCAGTTTCTGCTTCTTTCTTACTTGCCTGTGCATCAGCTTCAATTGCTTTTGCGTTTGCGAGTGCTTTTGTAAATGCAGTCCAGCTTTCTTCTGTATAAGAGCCTGCTTCTAATTTTTCAGCTTCTTTGATTGCCTCTGTCAGCTCGCTCTTATCAACAGGCGCTAACGTACCATATACTTTCCACTCTACAACGCCTACACCTGTATTATCTTCTGCCTGTTTATTTAAGGTGACACGAAGAGCAGTTGTTGTTACTTCATCAAATGTTGTTGCATTAAATTTGTCAATTTCTAAGCTGTAAGCACTTGCATTTGGAATTTCTTTCCAGCTTCCATCTGCATCCAGATATTCATATACATACGAAGTCGGAAGATTGATTCCACCGTTATCGGTTTCTGAACCATCATACCAGAAGTAAATATCACTGCCTTTTAAGGTTACTTCTGAACCCCAGGTATAAGTAAGAGTTTCGTATTTACTTGTGTTGCCCCATGTTCCGTATCTTGCGATTCCCGGATTATAAGATTTTTCCGGAACAAGACCATCGTTGATACCAGAAAGTTTTTCCCAGCCGGATACAAAGCTTGTAGAAGCAGTTGCGCTAAATGCAAGGTTTCCATCTTTTGCCGGAAGAGAAGCAATGACTCTTTCGAGTTTTGCTGCTGCTGCATCTACTTCATCCTGTGTTGCTTCTTTGTTGTCGTAAACTGCCTGTGCTTCTTCGATTGCTGCACTTAAAGTAGCATCTGCACCTTCTTCAAATAAGGAAGTGTCAACAGATTTTGCTTTATCCAGTGCAGATTTTAATAACTGTTTGTCTGCTGCCATTTCATTCGAATAGCCATAAACTTTCCATTCAATGACACCACAGCCTAATGTTTTTGGTTTCATCCACATACGGATTGCAGTTGTTGTAACCGGAGCAAATGTAGTCTTGTTGTATTGATTGAGTTTCACTCCAAATCCGTCTCCATTTTCTACTTCTTTCCAGTTTCCATCTGCATCAAGGTACTGATAGCTTACCGATGCCGGTGCAAAATTTCCATCGGTAAAGTAGTAAGCATCTGTTCCTGTAATTGTTACTTCGTTATTCCATGTGTACTGAACCCATGCATCTCCTGACTGATTTCCTCCCTGCCAGTTATGCCATACTCCATGAGAAGTATCTCTTGAACTTGCCGGTTCATAACCATCATTTAATCCGGCTACGCCACCTAAATCCTGAGGTGTATTTACAATTGCAGTTGGTGTCGCAATCAAAGCAATGTTCTGCTCTTTTCCTTCTACTACCTGTACTTTGGTAGATACCGGATAATCAATTGCTTCTAATTTACCGTTTGCTTCAAATTCACCACGTTTTGTATATAAGGATTTTTCAATGTCATCCCATGTGATGGATTCATATTTGCATAAGCCGTTTGAGTATTCTACTTTTGCTGTCTTTGGCATATTTGGTGCAACTCCAACGGAGGTAATCACCGGTGAAATTACAACATTTTTAATTGTAGTTTCTGCTTCAGAACCATATTCTTTCTTTAATTCTTCTGCGCTTACCGCTTTAGAAAGCATCTTGAAGTTATCATAGGTTCCGTTTAACCACGGAGAACTTTCAGAACTGGCACGACCGATAAAGTTTTTCTGTGTTTTTCCAAGTTTATCAAAGGAAAATCCTGCATCTTTGATTTGGGCATACGCTTCTCCGTTGATATATAAAACTGCGGTATTGTCTTTTAAGGTTACTTCTACGTTCTGCCAGGAACCAGAATTTAAAAGCACACCTGCTTTTACAGTTTCTGATTCATTTGTTTCAAGATTTGTCACTGTCATGGACAGTTCGTTTGCGCTTTCAAAAGATACCTGGAATACATTTCCATCCATATCGCCAAATTCAAACAGTCTTGTTCCATTTGTCTGCGTACCGTTTAATTTCACATCCATGGAAATGGTTGCTTCTTTTGTGTTCTTTGTCAAGTCACTGGAAAGTTTGACATAACCACCGATTTCTCCGTCCATGGAAATACCGTTTCCGCCATCTTTTCCTTCTGCAACTTCTACATTTCCTTTTTGCTGTGCATCAATACCGGAACCGCTGATATCTTTTACTTTCTTATTTGCAGTGTCCATATTGGCAGCTTCAAAGTCATACTGTGCAAGTACTTCCGGTAAATCAGATTCCCCTTCTACCGTAACTTTTACAGTATCGGATGCACTGTTACTCTTGCCTTTGGCTGTTAATTTTAAGGTGTATTCACCAGCTTTTGGAAAGCTTACTTTTGTGGAAGTTGCTTCTGTATTTGAAAAGTTTACTTCTGCTTCTTCCGGAGACTCTTCTACACTCCATTTTACAGCCGGTTCTGTATGTAACCATGCATTGTCTCTTGCATTTCCGTGAAGCATCACTGTTTCGTTTACAGTTGTTGTTGCATCTTTTCCCGCATCAACTACAGGTGTTGTGTTTTCTAATAAATCTCCGGCTTTGATTTCTACTTTTGCGCTGTCTCCTGCCGGAAGAGGAAGAGCGACTGTTGTTGTACCTTCGCCTGCGATAAAGCTTCCTGCTACTTCTCCATTTACCAGTACCTGATAATTTCCTGCCGGAATACCTGTCAGGTCTAGGTTAGATTCATGTTCTACACCAGTTACATTTACAATGTTCATGGAAATTGTACTTCCATCTTTTGATACGGTTGCGCTGTCATACTGGTCACGATACAGTTCTAAAGAAATCTTATTATTAATCAGGTTTAATCTGTGGTAAACACCATCTAACGGAACAACACTGTAAGAAGCACCATTATCTTTCACTTCACAGCCATATCCAAATAAACCGAATACCGGGTCGACTGCAACATCAGAGGAAGCGATACGAACTGCACCAAAAAGCGCAAGGTCAGCTTCACCAGACATCTGTCTCCAGCCATTATGAAGTTTTCCACCGCCGGTTCCAAGTGCGGTATCATTTCCCATTTCTGCCTGATAAGTCCAGGAAACGGTTCCGATGTTTTCCGGATCAGCATCAATCTGTCCTGAATTGATTACGGTAAAGTTCGCAAGTTTTCCTGCATAATTAATTCTCTGTGCTTCACCCATTTCGTCACTGCTTAAACCATTGTTTTCAAAACGAAGCCAGTCATCCATACAATATCCTGCAAGAGAAGCAGTATACTGGAAGTTGAACCAGTTTTCACCACAGATTGTGGTTGGATTTCCATAATGATACCAGATTGGCTGTACACCACGGCAGGCTCTTGTTTTTTTATTGACTTTTGACATAACGGAATCATTTCCAAACATTTTTGCCAGAGTGTAGATTGCTTCTTCACTGGTATTGTCATAAGGATATTCAGAAATATATGGATATGGGTCATTTGCAAAGTTCTGGAATTTTTTCTCCATGATACTTGTCAAGTTTGCTGCTTCCTCTTCATATCCACGTTCCTGTAATGCTTCAATGATATCCGGTGTAGTAGATTCTCCCATCAGACCAGTTGCCCAGTTATAACCAACGGTTCCTTCATTGTATAACGCATCCATAATGTTATAACAACGAAGCAGATAAGTATCTGCATCTTCGATATAATCAATTAAATCCGGATACTGTTTGGCAATTTTATACATAGCAAAATAGGTATTGTAGATATGCGGATATGCAAATCCACGGTAAGTTGGTGTATTGTTCGGTTCTTCCATTAAGAAGTCGTGAATCAGGTAATCTTCCTGATGTTCTCCCATCAGGTTCTGCCAGATTGCTACATTTAAATATTCATCTAACGCCTGTACCTGCTCTTTTACCGGATTGTAGGAGTTCATTTCTGCAAGATATTCGCCATGAACATATCCCCAGTCATCACCCCAGCCCCAGTAACCATCAAAAGAGCCTCTCTTGGACTTGGTATCCATCATCCAGTCATCAAATACTTTATCCTGAATCTCACCTGCTGCATCCCACTGTGTTTTCAATAAAAAATCAGAGTGCGTGGACAATGCTGATTTCAAATCATCCATCATATAGAACTGCAGCATGGTTGTTTTTTCTTCGCCATCCTGTTTGTAGTTTACAATGATGTCATTTTGTCCTAAATCTCCAAAAGCAATTTCATAAATATGATACTGCTCTCCATTGATTTCTTTTGTTTCCAGATATTTTGCATAAGTGTTTTCGTCTGTGCGTTCACACGCAAGATTATTGGAAACGGTATTTGTACCTTGATGAAGATTATTGGTATGCGGACAGCGATATTCAAAAGAAATATCCTTTGCATCTACCTTTGTATGAAGATACATTTTTGCCGGCATATCTTTTGCAAATGTCATGCCCGGAACTGCAACTGCATCAATGATTCCCTCATCATAAAGTTCGGTTTTCATCTCAGATTCATCTGCTACTCCTGTAAAATTAAAGGAATAGGTTTTGCTTTCTCCGGCTTTTAAAGTCATGCTGGAACTTTCCATGTAACCTTTATTTCCGGATTTTGCATCTTTACTGATTGCATCAGAATGAATATAGAATACATTCAGACCGTTTGCCCAGTCTGCCTGATCCATACACCATTCTTTTTCTTCTGCACGTCTCTGTCCCACCTGCCAGTGGTCCTGATATTCAAATCCGGCACCTGTTTCTGTTTCCGGTGTCATTAGCAGGAAATGACCCTGACCACTCGGTCTTGTTGCATATACATAAGAGGAGTCTTTTCCAACAAAGCTATGGTCGACTGTGCAGGCTTCATAAGCTTCTCCCTGATTCACCCAGATTTCATGAAATGCAAGCGGAACTCCGAAATCTCCAAATACCAAATCAGAATCATTGGTATTTTCTACAGTGATATCCCATTTTAACTGGTCATCCACTAAAGAATAGGTTTCTACCAGTTTAAAATCTTTAATGGCACGAGTGCCTTCTGCTTTTGAATTATCATAAGTCACAATAATTTTGTTATCTTTTAATTCAACCGTTCTTCCTGCATCAGAAGAATTGGTAAGAGATTCACTCCAGGAATCTTCACCATCCTTTTTGGTCTTGAACATCAAATCTCCAAGCCATTCATGTGCACCGGTGTCCTGTTTTGGATTATCCTTCACATTCATGACATAGTTTGTGTCAAATTCGTCCCCCACAATTTTCAATGACGTGATTTCTCCATATTTACCGGTCTCTACGTCAAAGTAATCATTTTTTAAATGATATCCATTTTCTGTCTTCTCCGCAATCATTCCATCTGTTGCTGCAAGTACATCAATACTGCCCAGATATGGAAGATAATTTCCAAGCACCATAATCGTGGAAATTGCGATTGAGAGAATCGAGCGCGGTACTTGTTTCTTATCCATAATAATTCCTCCTTCTTTTTTCACTGCCTCTTTCAGATACGCACAGCCTTTTTTGTATCTCTTTTCGCAGTTTGTAAAACGTTTTACTATTTTCTTTCTTAGTATACTCTCATCGAACAATTTGTTCAATGTTTTTGTGATTATATTTTACATTTTGGTTGTTATTTCTAATTTCTAATCTT
>OODC01000689.1_pt1 | contig 19829 bp, 19 predicted proteins | sample 1671711 | NCBI WGS metagenome assembly OODC01 (sample SAMN06348184, study PRJEB24527) | human gut metagenome | reverse complement strand
TCTACAAGCTCGATAAGATCTATCCGCGCATTATTACCGAGATGAAGCAGCGCGAGGCTGCTGAGGCAGAAAAGGCCGCTGCAAACGCATAACTCAGACATACTCTGACACTCACTATCATCTTTTTTCTTCCCTTATATGGCAACAGCCGGCGGAGTCATGTATTCTGCCGGCTGCCCCTTATTACGCATGGCCCTATCCCGGCGCATAACAAACTTGAAAGGCGTGTAACAAACAAATGGAAACTATGTCCTATGAAAACCGTATCGCCCTCGGCAATCTGGTACCGACGCTCGGTCAGTTCAAGGTAATGGATAAAATTCCGCAGTACCAGCAGTGCGAGGTGCACAATCTGGTCGAGGCACCGGCTGAGGTGCCCGAGGTGCTGCGCCATGTCGTGTTCAACATCGAACGCGGTCAGACGCTGCACGAGACCATCGACTTCCTCAACATGTGTCCGGACTTCAAGAACATTGACATCATCTACGCGAACGAGCTCGATGACGGCGCAGTCCGCTCGGGCAACTGCAACGTGGCGTATGAGATCGCCAAGTCCATCGGCATGAACTATGCTTACGGTCTGGAGTTCATCGAGCTGGTCAACCCGGACGACAACAAGGGTTTCCACGGCAACGCCCTGTTCTCGCGCTGGCCGATCCGCTGGGCGAAGGTCGTTCACATGCCCGAGCAGTACAACTGGTACTATGACCGTCAGAAGCGCATCGGCGCGCGCGTTGCCATTGTCTGCTCGCTCGACATCGGCGGCCGGGAAGTCGGCGCGGTCAGCGTCCATCTGGAGAACCGCGCGGACAGCGAGGGCCGCGAAGCGCAGATGGCAGTCGTGTATGATGAGATCAAGAAGTCGTTCGCGCCGGATACTCCGGTCATGATCGGCGGCGACCTGAACACTAATACGTTTGACGGCAACGACATCCCGGGCTTCACCAAGCTGTTCAACGACCCGGAGCGCCTTGCCAAGCACATGGCGGCGGTCGAAAAGTACGAGCGCGTCCTGCCGCAGGCAGAGGAGAACGGCTTCTCCTACCGCGAGTTCAGCAGCACCGAAGGCACGCGCCGCAAGCCGATGCCGGGCGGCAAGAGTATGCTGCTCAAGCTGGACTGGCTGATGGCGCGCGGCATGGAATGCATCGACCACGGCACGGTTTCGACTGAAACGAAGGACTGCACCTGGGCCGAGCCGGGCAGCGCGCTGGCGAAGTTCACAGGTCCCGAGCTGTCCGACCACAACGCCTGCTGGGCAGACTGTCGATTCGCAAAGTAAATACCGAAATCTATTGTAGAAAGCTGCACACGCTGCATACATATTGGCAGCGTGTGCACTTTTTATCGAGTGAGGAGAACCTACATCAAATGAGTGGAATGATACAATACCTGCGCGAATTCCATTTCGCCTCGGTCGTAGTGCGGCTCGCCCTTGCGATGCTGCTCGGCGGCTGCATCGGTCTGGAGCGTGGACGCAAGCGCCGTCCGGCCGGTTTCCGCACCTATATGCTCGTCTGTCTCGGCGCGGCGCTGACCGTGCTGCTCAGCCTGTACGAATTTACCATGGTGACAGGGCCGTGGTCGGATATTTGCGCAGAGATCGGCATAAAAACCGACGTTTCGCGTTTCGGCGCACAGGTCATCAACGGCATCGGCTTTCTGGGCGCAGGAACCATTCTCGTTACCGGCCGCCAGCAGGTCAAGGGCCTGACCACTGCCGCTGGTCTGTGGGCGTCGGCATGCACCGGCCTTGCGGTCGGCGCAGGATTTTACGAGTGCGTGCTCATCGCATTCGCGATGATATTTCTCAGCATCCGCCTGTTCCCAATTGTGGATGCGTACATACAGGAGAACGCGCGTGACATCAATCTGTACATGGAGTTCTATTCGCTCGGGGACATCAGTACCATCATCAATCAGCTGAAATCGCAGAACGTGCAGATCTACGACATCGATATCGAGCGGAACAAAAGTGGCGAGGCGCTGCACCCAAGTGCGATCTTCTCGATCCGCCTCAATGAAAAAATACCGCACACGCAGCTTCTCTCCGATCTGGCGGAGTTGGACTGCCTTTGCGTGATCGAAGAGCTGTAAGGAGTGGACTGCTATGTTATCTGTTTTTGACGGCCTGCGCGACGTGACGACGCTTTCCGTGTTCGTGCGTCTGGCCTGCGCGCTCATCTGCGGCGGCATTATCGGTATCGAGCGCTCGTACAAGCGCCGCCCGGCCGGCTTCCGCACGCACATCCTCATCTGCATCGGCGCGGCCATCACCACGCTGACGAGTCAGTATCTGTATCTGAATATGCACTATTTTACAGATATGGCGCGCCTCGGTGCACAAGTTGTTGCGGGTATTGGCTTCATCGGTGCGGGCACCATCATCGTTACCAAGCGGCAGCGCGTCAAGGGTCTGACCACGGCGGCTGGTCTCTGGACCTCGGCCATCATCGGCCTTACCTTTGGCGGCGGCTTCTACGAGGGCGGCATTCTCGCGACCGTGTTCATCATGCTCGCCGAGCTTGTGTTCTCGCGTATCGAGTACCGCGTGCTCGAAAATGTGCCGGAGATCAATCTGTATATGGAATACGAGGGCAAGCACTGTCTGGACGATGTGCTTCAGCTCTACCGCAGCTGCAATATTAAAGTGCTGAACATCCAGATTACGCGCTCGGCAGAAAACGGTGAGCATAACGCCTGCGCTATCTTTACGCTGCGCCTGCCGCGCAGCTGCGGCGTAGAAAAGCTGCTGACACTTGTCGGCAGGCGCGAGGGAATTGTGTCGGTGGAAGAGCTGTAACCCACACCGGATTTCAAAAAACAGAAAACCAAAGCGGTGATGCGCCTCGTATTTGGAGGCTGCATTGCTGCTTTCTTTCGTTTTTACCCGATGTGCCGTCGCGCAAGATGAAGAAAAATATCGAGTCGCTGCAAAAAGGAAGTAAGGGTCACAGGAAAATTCCCTGCGGGGCTGGATTTGAACAATCAAATCCGTTGCTTGTTACAAAATCTTCTACGCAAAAAACTCACTATTGGCACCATCAAAACAAACCGGAGCGCACAGTTGAATTTCAGGCTGTACGCTCCGGTTTTTGCTGTTCAGATTGGCGTTCATAAAAATTTCTAAAAGGTTTTGTCAGTTCTTGAGGGCAAAGGTTGTAGTTGATTAGCAGAGGGACAAATCCAGCAAAATTCAGAAGAGAGGAGCAGCAGATGACGGTCCGCCGGGGCGGTATCCAGCAGCTTTCCTGCCATGCGCAGAGCCAGTCCGCCCCGGTTCCATCCGGCGGCAAAGTAATTGAAAATTTTTCTTTCTGCGTTTTATTCGCTGAAATCCCCCGGTATCCGCGCAGACCGCCCGCTTACTGCCGCAGAAAATACACCAGACACGGCCGGCCGCCGGTGCGGTAGTCCATTTCGCTGCCGATGATCTGCCGGTCGGTCAGATAATTCATGTACCGGCGCACGGTTACGACCGACAGCCCGACGTGCGAGGCGATTTCATCGCTCGTGTGCCGCTCGTCCGGCGCGGCGCGCAGATAGGCCTCGATCCGCGCAAGAGTCTGGCTTTGCAGACCCTTCGGGGGAGCAGCAGACGGCGCCGGCGCCGTTTGCCGGAACAGCGTGTGATCGAGCGCATCCTGACTGAAGCTGTCGCGCTGCACGCTTTCCCGGCGGCGGCAGAACACCTCGAGCGCCTGCTGAAACCGCTCATAGGCAAAGGGCTTGACCAGATAATCCACGGCGCCCAGCCGCACCGCGTCATTGACTGTTTTGGCATCGTTTGCAGACGTTACCATGATCACATCTGCGTCCACGCCCTTCGCGCGGAGCTGCATCAGCAGCTCGGTGCCGCTCATCTGCGGCATGTAAACGTCCAGGATGATCAGGTCGATCGGATTGCGCTGAAGCCAGAACAGAGCCGGATGCGCCGCCGAAAAGGTCTGTACGACGGCAAAACGGCTGTCCTGCTCCACATAACGGCGGTTCAGCCGCGTGATCATCGGATCATCTTCAATAATGACCACTGTATACATTGCAGATCGTTCCTCCTTAGGTCTGTGCGCGGCTTTCCGCGTCGGAAAACGTGATGATGAATGAGCTGCCGATGCCCGGCTCGGACTCCACGCGGATCGTGCCGCCGAAGGCATCTACGGTCTCCTTGACGAGCGAAAGTCCCGTGCCGCGTCCCTCGCCCTTGGTCGAGAAGCCGCGCTCAAAAATACGGTCGAGCTGCGGCGCTGCCATGCCTGCGCCGCTGTCATCCACGCTGAGAAGCATGCCGTGCTCGCCCTCGCGGATGCTGACGGTCACTTCCTTCTGCGCATTCTCCGGTGCGCTGCGCAGGGCGTCGAACGCATTTTCCGTCAGATTGCCGAGGATGGTGATCAGGCTGCTGGCCGGCAGGTACTGTCCGTCCCCGCGCAGCTCGCTGGCCGGGTCGAGGACGAACCGGATGCCCAGCTCGGCGGCGCGGTATGACTTGCCGATCAGGAGAGCCGCGACCGACGGCTCCTGAATGCGCTCGGAGATATAGCTGATCGAGTGTGCGCGCGTCTTCGTCAGACGCAGAACGTATTCCTCGGCCTGCCTGTTTTCCCCGAGCTGGAGCAGACCGAGAATGACATGCAGCTTGTTGGTGAACTCGTGCGTATACGCCCGCAGCGCCTCCACGATATGCTGTACGCCGGTCAGATCCTGCGCCAGCCTTGTGACCTCGGTGCGGTTGCGGAAAATAGCGATCGCGCCCTCGATCTCCCCGTCGCGCCAGAGCGGCATGCGGTCGGATATGACCGAAACGTGCTTGATGGATTCCAGACTGATGTTGTACTCGCTTTTTCCGGTCTGCATGACGCGCGCGATGGTCGAACGCGGATAGATCGCCCTGAGCGGCTGTCCGAGCGCATCACTCGTGCGGATGCTGAGGATGTCCGCCGCCGCACGGTTGATATAGGTGATCGTGCTGTGCGAATCAATGGCCAGCAGACCCTCGTCGAGCGCGTCGAGGATATCCATGCGCTGCAAAAACAGCTGACGGAACGCATCCGGCTCATAGCCGAGCAGCTCCTGCTTGATATGATTGGAGAAGCGCACGCTGAGCAGACTGCCGACACCGAGCGCGAGCAGGGTGATCAGACAGTAGAACAGCAGCACGCGCAGCACCGTCCGGCGATAGGAGCGCAGATACAGACCCGCCATCACGATGCCCAACGCCTGTCCGTTTTCATCGCGCACCACGGCGTAGGCGCAGCGGTCGGCGCCCTCCGGCATCTCATCGCTGGAAAGCAGCGGTATCTGCTCGCTGTACAGGCGGCGGACCGTATCGGCCCGCAGGGTCGGCAGCACGGACGCCTCTCCTTCGCCGGCGGCGAGATCGTAGAATACCAAAGGTTTGCCCTGCACGTCATATATGCCGAGCATATCCACCGCGGCGACGCGGCGGACGGTACGTTCGAGATACTGCTGCGCGGTATCGGTCTGGATCGTATCCGTCAGGAGCGGCGCGTCGGCCGCCATCTGGGCGGCGTTGGACAGCAGCTGATCGCGTGCGTACACATCCTGATACAGGCCGATGCCGAGCCCGACCGACGTCGAGAGCAGCACCACGATGGCGATGCACTGGATCAGCATCCGGCGCACACGCCGGTGCAGCGAGCCGGATGAGTGTGCATTTGTCAATTTCATTTCCCCCTTTGGAAAAGCTATTTTATATCATAGCACGCTGGTCAAAGTTCATCAAATCCCTTTCGAAAATTTTATGAAACCCGTCAAATTGCGCGGGTTTATTTTTTTTATTTTCGTAAGCTTGCGCAGAACCCGTCGGATTTCTACAATAGGAACGCAAAGCAAAACAAACGAGGTGATGCCCTTTGGGAGAAATCAAAGCGGAATTGAATGCCGAGCTGCAAACCCACATTGCGTTCGAGATTCCGCTGTTTGGCGGGATACCGGTACCGGAATCCGCCGTGGTAAGCTGGGTCATCATAGCGGTGCTGACCCTGCTCGCCGTCTGGCTGACGCACGGGCTGCGAAAACGGCCGGGACGCCGGCAGGCGGCCGCCGAAATGCTGGTGGGCTTCATCAACGGCTTCTGCCGCGACACGCTGGGCGACAAATACTGGCGTGCGTTCGCGCCGTATCTCGGCACGGTCGGTCTGTATCTCGCGCTGGCGAACATGGCCGGACTGTTCGGCGTTACCCCGCCGACCAAGGACCTGAACGTGACCGCCGGTCTGGCGATCATGAGCGCCCTGCTGATCTACGGCGCGCAGTTCCGCTTCCACGGTCTGCGCGGCGGTCTGAAGAAGTTCAGCGAGCCGGTCGCGGTCGTCACGCCGCTCAACATCATGGAGATCGGCATCCGGCCGCTGTCGCTCTGCATGCGACTGTTCGGCAACATCTTCGCCGGCTTCGTCATCATGGAGCTGGTCAAGATGGTCGTTCCGGTCGTTGTGCCCATCCCGCTGAGCCTGTATTTCGATGTGTTCGACGGCATGATACAGGCAGTCGTATTCGTCTTCCTGACAACGCTTTTCCTGTCGGAATCGCTTGAGTAACCACTGTTTTATTTGAGAAAGGACTACAAAAAATGAGTATTGCAATTGGTGCAGCTATCGCAGTTCTGACCGGCATCGGCGCCGGTCTCGGTATCGGCTACGCGACCGCGAAATCCTCGGAGGCCATCGCCCGTCAGCCGGAGGCCTCGGGCCAGATCAGCAAGAACCTGATCCTCGGCTGTGCGCTGGCTGAGGCAACCGCCATCTACGGCTTCCTGATCGCTATCCTGCTCATCTTCATGAATTGATCGGGGTGAGATCGAATGATCCTCAATCTAAATGCACAGATCATCTGGGTGTTTGTTGACCTGCTGATCCTGTTCGTGCTGATGAAGAAATTCCTGTTCGGGCCGATCACCAGAATGCTGGACGACCGCGCACAGGAGGTATCGGACACGCTCGATCAGGCGGACAGGCGTCTGGCCGAGGCCGAGCAGCAGCAGACCGCGCATGCGGCGCAGCTCGCCTCTGCGAAGGCGGAGGCCGCGCAGATCATAGAGGACGCCCGCGCACGCGGTCAGCAGGAATACGACCGTCTGGTCGCGGAGGCCCGCACCGCCGTGCAGCGTCTGGAGGAGCAGTCGGCGCAGCGCCGTGAATCCGAGCGGGCGCAGATGCTCCGCGAGGCGAAAAAGGAGCTCGCCGCTCTCGTTCTGCTGACCACCGCAAAGGTATCCCGGCAGACGCTCGACAGCGACACCGACCGCGCCATGATCGACGATTTCCTGCGCGAAGAAACGGAGGCTGCACGATGAATTCGACCGCCGTACAGTATGCCGGGGCGCTGCGCCATGCCGGGTGCACGCTGAGCGAGCTGCGGCGCACCGCCGGCTGCCTGACCGGCTGCGCGGAGCTGTGGGACGCCCTGTGCTCGCCCGCCGTGTCGGCACGGGAGAAAAAGGCCGTGTTGGCCCGTCTGCCCGCTTTTGACGCGCGGGGAGAGCTGCGGCATTTCTATCTGCTGCTGGCGGACAAAAACCGCTTTGCGCTCCTGCCCGAGATCGTCCGGCAGTTCCGTCTGCTCGAGCTGCGCGAAAACGGCGAGGGTCTGTGCGTATTCCGCAGCGCTCGTGAGCCGGAGGAGCAGTCGCTCGGCGCACTGGCCCGTCTGCTGTGCGCACGGCACGGCTACCGCGCGGTTACGTTCGAGATTGTGACGGACGAAACGCTGCTCGGCGGCTTTACCGCCGAGATCGACGGCGTAACATACGATAAAAGCGTGCGCGGACAGCTTCGCGCACTGGCGCATGACCTGTAAGGGGTGAAAACCATTGAACCATTCAGACGAGATTTTATCCATTCTCCGCGAGGAGATCGAACAGTATGACAACCGAACGCGCTGTGACGAGACCGGTACGGTCATCGAGGTCGGCGACGGCATCGCCACTGTATACGGACTGAACCGCGCGGTCTACGGCGAACTGGTGCAGTTCGACACCGGCGTGCGCGGCATCGTGCTCGACCTCAAGCGCGACAGCGCGGGCGTGGTGCTGCTCGGCAGCGAGGACGGCCTGCATGAAGGCTCGACCGTTTCGCGCACCGGACGCGCGGCTGACGTTCCGGTCGGCGAGGCGCTGATCGGACGCACGGTCAACGCCCTCGGCGAGCCGATCGACGGGCTCGGCCCGATCGAAACGACCGAGCGCCGCCCGATCGAACGCGAGGCCTCGGGCGTGGTATCGCGCGAGCCGGTCAACCAGCCTATGCAGACCGGCATCCTTGCCATCGACGCGATGGTGCCGATCGGACGCGGTCAGCGCGAGCTGATCATCGGCGACCGCCAGACCGGCAAGACCTCCATCGCCATCGACACCATCCTGAACCAGAAGGGACAGGACATGATCTGCATCTATGTGGCCATCGGTCAGAAGGCGTCCACGGTCGCGCGTCTGCGCGGCACGCTGGAGAAATACGGCGCGCTCGATTACAGCATCATCGTTTCCGCCACTGCGGCGGACGGTGCGCCGCAGCAGTATATCGCGCCGTATGCCGGCGCGGCGATCGGTGAGTATTTCATGAGCAGGGGACGCGATGTGCTCATCGTCTACGACGATCTGTCCAAGCACGCAGTCGCCTACCGCACGCTGTCGCTGCTGCTGCGCCGCTCTCCCGGCCGCGAGGCATATCCGGGCGACGTATTTTATCTGCATTCCCGCCTGCTCGAGCGCGCGTGCCGGCTGACGCCGGAGTACGGCGGCGGCTCGATGACCGCCCTGCCGATCATCGAAACGCTCGCGGGCGATGTCTCCGCCTATATCCCGACCAACGTCATTTCCATCACCGACGGTCAGATCTATCTGGAAAACGACCTGTTCTTCGCCGGTCAGCGCCCGGCGATCAACGTTGGTCTGTCGGTATCCCGCGTCGGCGGCGCCGCTCAGACCAAGGCCATCAAAAAGACCGCCGGTACGCTGCGCATCGATCTTGCCCGCTTCCGCGAGCTGGAGGTATTCACCCAGTTCAGCTCGGATCTGGACAGGGACACCCAGCAGGCCCTCGAGCACGGCAAACGGCTGATGGAGATCCTCAAGCAGCCGCTGTGTCATCCGATGCCGGTATGGCGGCAGGCGGTCATTCTGTATGCGGCCACCAACGGCCTGCTCCGCGATGTACCGCTCGACCGCGTGCGCGGCTTTGTGCAGGACTTCGCGGACAGCCTGCCGGATGCGCTGCTGACCGAGATCCAGTCCACCGGCACCCTGACCGGCACGGCCGCCGAGCAGATCCGGAAGGCACTCGAGACCTATAAAGAACAGGTGAGCGCAGCATGGCAGGCATAAAGGAGATCCGAACCCGTATTGACAGCGTGCAGCAGACGCTCAAGATCACGAACGCGATGTATCTGATCTCGTCCTCCAAGATGCGCAAGGCAAGGCAGCAGCTGAACAATGTACAGCCGTATTTTCTCAAGATCAGCTCCACAATCGCGGATATCCTGCACCATTCTCCCGAGATCGAGCATATTTATTTCGACAAGCGTCCCGAGGTCAAGCGCCGCAAAGCCGGATACATCGTTATCACGGGCGACAAGGGACTGGCCGGCGCGTACAACCACAATGTGCTCCGGCTGGCCGAGGAGCAGCTGGCGCAGGAGGACGACCCCACGCTGTTCCTGATCGGTCAGATGGGACGCGCCTACTTTGCCGAGCGCGACATCCGCGTGGACGGCGAGTTCATGTTCACGGTGCAGGACCCGACGATCGCCCGCGCCCGTGATATTGCGGATATTTTCATCCGTCTGTTCCGCGAAGGACAGCTGGACGACGTGTACGTTGTTTACACCGAAATGGTAACGCCCATGCGGCTCGAGCCGCGCGTGCAGAAGCTGCTCCCGCTGGACATCGATGCGTTCCCGTGGGAGCCGCGTCCGGGCGAGAACGGCCTGTATCATCAGACGGTGCAGTATGTGCCCTCGGCCGACCGGGTGCTCGAGCATCTGGTGCCGGGCTGCATCAAGGGCGAGCTGTTCGGCGCGTTGGTCGAGTCGTTCTGCGCCGAGCAGAATGCCCGCATGACGGCTATGGATGCCGCGACGGACAACGCGCGTGATATGCTCAAATCGCTTTCGCTGCATTACAACCGCGCACGGCAGTCCGCCATCACGCAGGAGATCACCGAGATCGTCGGCGGCACGCAGGGCAGCGCGACAGAGACGCCGCAGCCGCGCCGTTCGATTCCGACGCGAACCGTCCGTTTTCTGGCGGACGGCAGCCGCGCATAGAAAGTGAGGAAAAAACTATGAAACGCAAAGGTACCGTAGTGCAGGTGACCGGCCCGGTCGTAGATGTTGCCTTTGAGGGCGGCAGTCTGCCGGAGATCAACGAGGCTCTGTCTGTTGCACCGGACGGGCAGGTGCGCATGATGGAGGTCGCACAGCATATCGGCGGTGACACGGTGCGCTGCATTATGCTCTCCCCGAGTGAAGGAATCGGCCGCGGCGACGAGGTGCTGTCCACCGGCCGCACCATCGAAGCGCCGGTCGGTGAAGCGACGCTGGGACGAATGTTCAATGTGCTGGGGCAGGCCATCGACGAAAAGGGAACGGTCGAGACGCAGGAAAAGTGGTCGATTCACCGCGCTCCGCCGGCGTTTGCCCAGCAGAACCCGACGACCGAGATCCTCGAAACCGGCATCAAGGTCATCGACCTGCTCGCGCCGTATGCCAGAGGCGGCAAGATCGGCCTGTTCGGCGGCGCGGGTGTCGGCAAGACCGTCCTGATTCAGGAGCTGATCCACAATATCGCCACCGAGCACGGCGGCTACTCGATCTTCACCGGCGTCGGCGAGCGTACCCGCGAGGGCAACGATCTGTGGCGCGAGATGGCGGAATCCGGCGTGCTGAGCAAGACCGCGCTGGTGTTCGGCCAGATGAACGAGCCGCCCGGAGCACGTATGCGCGTGGCGCTGACCGGTCTGACCATGGCGGAATACTTCCGCGATGTGAAAAAGCAGAACGTGCTGCTGTTTATCGATAATATCTTCCGTTATGTACAGGCCGGCTCGGAGATCTCCGCGCTGATGGGCCGCATGCCCTCGGCGGTCGGCTATCAGCCGACGCTGGCCGATGAGGTCGGCGCGCTGCAGGAGCGTATCGCCTCCACAAAGGACGGCGCGATCACGTCGGTTCAGGCGGTCTATGTCCCGGCGGACGACCTGACCGACCCGGCTCCGGCCACGACCTTCACGCATCTGGACGCAAAGACCGTGCTATCCCGCAAGATCGTCGAGCAGGGCATCTACCCGGCGGTAGATCCGCTGGATTCCACCTCGCGCATTCTGGAGCCGGACATTGTCGGCGAGCGGCATTACAAGGTCGCGCGCGGCGCGCAGGAGCTTTTGCAGCGCTATCGTGAGCTTCAGGACATCATCGCCATCCTCGGCATGGAGGAGCTGGGAGCGGACGACCGACGCATCGTCGATCGCGCCCGCCGGATGCAGCAGTATTTCTCGCAGCCGTTCTCGGTAGCGGAGCAGTTCACCGGCCTTGAGGGCCGCTATGTGACCCTGGAGGACACGATCAGCGGCTTTGAAGCCCTGCTCGGCGGAGAACTGGATCAGTATCCGGAGGCTGCCTTCTCCATGGTCGGTACAGTGGACGAGGTTCGCCGGAAAGCGCAGGATATGGGGGCGCTTTGATGGAAAACACCTTCTATCTGGAGATCATCACGCCGGATCGGCAGTTTTATACCGGCCCGGCAGACAGTCTGGTCATGCCTGCGCTCGACGGTGAATACGGCGTGCAGCCGGGGCATGAACCGGTCGTTACCGCACTTCGTCCGGGCACCGTCCGGTTTCACGCCGAGGGCGTCCGGCACGAGGTGGTCGTCAGCGACGGCTTTGCCGAGATCATGCCGGACTATGTCATCCTGCTGGTATCCAGCGCAGAGCGGCCCGAGGAGATCGACCGCAAGCGTGCCGAGCGCGCCCGCGAGCGCGCCGAGGAGCGTCTGCGCCAGAAGCAGAGTATTCGTGAATATCATCTATCCAAGGCGGCGCTGGCTCGTGCCATGGCACGACTCAAGGCGACCCGCTGACCTCTCTCCCAGCGCCTGCCCCGGTGTCATCAGATGGAACATCGGAGCAGGCGCTTTTTCGATAAAAAAGCAGGGGCTGACTCAGAATGATTGCATGAAATCACCTGAGTCAGCCCCTTTAGGGCAACACCGCACAATTAAAACTGCGGCGCTTTGCGGAAATTTTGTGCCCTGACTTTGTTGCGATTTCACGGTAATACATCAAGTATTACCGCAAAACCGCGCCTTGTCAGAACGCAAAATTTGCTCGCAAATCGCTCTTGTTCAATTATGCGATATTGCCCTAGCTGTGCTCTGTCTTATTTTTGATCGGCGGCGAGGGCGGCGTCGATGTTTTTCTGGAGCTGCGCCAGATTATCGGCGTTGTCGATGCCGCCGAGCAGCGGCTCGCCGACTGCGTTTCCGTTCCGGTCGAACACATAGGTCGTCGGGAAGGCCATGATGCCGAGGGCGAACGTACCGGCGTCGCTCGAGGAATCGAAATAGATATTGCGGTAGGTCGCGCCCTTGGTTTGCAGAATCTCCTTTGCGGTGGCGATGGCATCGGCATTGCCGTCGAGCGTTTCGGTATTGATGCCGATCACCTCGCCGCCCTGCTGCTTTGCGGTCTGGTTCAGCTTGTCCAGCTCGCCCAGCTCAGCGACACAGGGCTTGCAGCCGCTGAACCAGAAGTTCACGACCGTGTAGGCGTTGTTCGCGAACAGGCTGCTGTCGACCGCATTCCCGTCGAGATCCTTGCCTGTAAACTCCGGGAACGCACTGGCCGCGGCCGTTTCGCTCTGGCCGGCGCTGTCGTCGGCGGGCAGGGCCGCGATCTGCTCCTCGATCGAGCGGATGCTCTCAGCATCGCTTTTCAGCGTCTGATAATCCTCGTCGGAGAGACTGTCCCGGCAGTTCTCCAGCGCGCTCAGCAGGACATCGCCGTAGTTTTCCGCCGTTGCGGGAGAGGATTTGTCCATGGAGGCGAAAACCTGATCCCACAGCTTCTGATGTGCGTCGAGGATGGCGTTTTCCTCCTCGAGCAGCTCCGCGGAGGTCTTGCTGCCGGTATCGGCAGCTTCAGAGTCGGACTTGCCGCACGCAGCGGCGCCCAGCAGCAGGCTCAGGCTGAGGGCAAGGGCGGTTGCACGTTTGATATTCATTTAAGAGTTCTCCTTCGTTTTTTCGTTGCCGAAGCCGTACCGGTAGCAGATTGCCTCTGTCGGGCAGGCCTTGATGCATCGGCCGCAGCGGATGCACTCGGCGTGGTTTGCATTCTGTGTGATGTCCACATCCATCGGGCAGACGTTCGCGCATTTTCCGCAGGAAACGCAGCGATGGGAGTTTACCTGCATCTGAAACAGGGAAACGCGGTTGAACAGCGCGTAAAACGCGCCCAGCGGGCACAGCCATTTGCAGAACGGCCGCCAGAACAGCACGCTGAGAAGGATCACGGCGGCCAGCACAGCCGCCTTCCAGGTGAACAGTGCGCCGAGCGCCGAGCGAATGCCGGTGTTCACCAGGGCGAGCGGGATCGCGCCCTCGAGGATTCCCTGCGGACACAGGTATTTGCAGAAGATCGGGTCGCCCATGCCGAGCTCGTTCACCAGAACGGTCGGCAGCAGCACTACCATCACGAGCAGCACGGCGTACTTGAGATACCGCAGCGGCTTCAGCCGTTTGGAGGACAGCTTCGGGGAGGGGATATGGTGCAGCAGCTCCTGAAGCCAGCCGAACGGGCAGAGAAAGCCGCAGATGAACCGTCCGAGCAGCACACCCAGCAGGATCAGCAGGCCGGTGATGTAATAGCAGAAGCGGAAGCCGGACGAGCCGACGACTGCCTGAAACGCGCCGATGGGGCACGCGCCCGCCGCGCCCGGGCAGGAATAGCAGTTCAGTCCGGGCACACAGACCCGCTTGCCGTTGCCCTGATACAGCCTGCCGGAAAGGAAATTCGGCAGGTGGATGTTGGTGAGCAGGGCGGCGGCGGCCTGTATCGCGCCGCGCAGGCGGACGAGCAGGGGGAGCGGTCTTTTACCCAATGCCGACGCACTCCATGCACAGGCGTATCGCCTTGGATAACACGACGCCGGCCTCACCACGCCAGACGCCGAACAGGACCATCGCGCCGCCGAGCAGCAGCAGAAGGACCTGCGTCATTGTTTTGCTGTGTAACATAGTTTCTCTATCCTTTCCTGTGATGGGAAAAGTATATACCATCTAAAAGGAGATTGAAAGGAGAAAAAACAAAATTTTTGTAAACTTTAGTCATTGCCGCCTGCGCGCTGCGGGAGTTTTCTTCTTTTACAGGAAAACGGTTGACAAAGCTGCCTGCAATGGGGTACACTTTATATAGGAAAGATTAGACAGCGCTGACGCGGGACTTTTTGTCCGTCCGTGCAGCGAAGTTCGGTATGCGCCCTTCGCATATCGTCTTAAACAGCAGACATCAACTGAAAATCTGTGCATGACTCCCGGGAACGGGTGCAGGTACAGATAAAGGCACAGCCGGTGAAAGCCGGTGCCGCAAAGCCAGATGGGCCTAAACGGAGCTTGTCCTCCGCATGGCAGCCGGCTGCCGACGATACTTTGTACCCTCCTTGCAGAGCCGTGTGCGCTGTAAGGGGGGTTTTTATTTGGAAGCTGAATCGTCTCTGTACTGTCCAAAACGGTTCCAAGAAAAACACAATCATCTGTGCTACTCGTTGAAGAGCAGGTTGTACAGACAAGGGCACGATCGGTGAAAGCCGGTTTCGCAAAGCCAGGGGCCTAAACGGAAGACTTTTCCGCATGGCAGCCGGTTTCCTGATGCAGCTTCTTCATAGTAGTCTATTGCTACTGAAGGAGGGATTTTCATGATGAAAACAGGAAAGAACAAGCGATTATTAGCCAGTATACTGGCGGCGTCCATGCTGCTAGCAATGTCTCCGTTCGCGTTAGCGGACGAAAATACGCAGGATACGACAGATCCGGGTCAGCCCGCAGAGCAGACATGCGCTGCAAAGATCGGTGAGACCGAGTATTCGACTGTTGCCGACGCGCTTGCTGCTGCAAACATTTATGATGCAAACAGCGATGTCACTATCGTCATGCTCCATGATGTTACGGAAAATATCGAGATTAACAGGTCTCTGACGCTTGACCTCGGCGGGCATACGCTGTCGGGTGATGGCAAGAAAACGGTTGTCTCCATTTCGGGAAAAGATAAAGATATGGACGTAACCGTCAAGAACGGCACTGTCACCGGCGGCCATGCAACCAACGGCGGCGGTTTTGACATCCAGAGAGGTAATATTAAGATTGAGAACTGCATCATCGAGAAGAATACGGCTAAATCGGCTGGCGGTGGTGTAAATATCGGTGGTTCCGCAAATGTTACAATTACCGGCTCAGAAATCAGAAATAATACAGCTATTGGTTCCAGTGGCGGCGCTATTTATCTGGCATCGGGTTGGGCATACGATGGATACTATAATTGTGCCTGTGAAATCGTAGATACAAAGCTGAACAACAACTCCGCGAAGACTGGTGGAGCACTCGGTATGGGTGCGTCGATGTACCTGTATCAGGATATGCATATAACTGCATCTTTTACCATGAGCGGAAAATCCGAGATTTCCTCGAATACTGCGACAACTTCCCTCGGAGCATATGGCGGCGGTGGCGTATATCTGGTTGGTAATGGCTCCCGGTTCATCATGAACGACGGTTTTATCACTAATAATGTCGCTGAAAATTCCTGTGGCGGTGCAATTTTCAGCCAAAACTGGCGCGGTATTACGCTGAACGGCGGCAGCATTACCGGAAATAGCGCAAAGATGCACGGTGGTGCAATCTATATCGCAAATGTAAATCTCAGAGATAATCCGCTTGAGGACGAAGTCCTGAATATTGCAACAGGTGTCACAATTACCGATAATCACTGCGACGGTAATGGCGGCGGTATTGCAGCTCTGAAGGGTGTTACAGTCAAGATCGCAAAGAACAGCGCCCTGTACAATAATACCGCGAAGACCATCGGCGATGATGTTTATTCTGACAGTGGCAATCAACTAAATCTTCCAGAAGCAACAGAAATGAGCGGCGATCTGATTTTGACTTCTGATGAAACTCCGATTACCGATTGGTATTATGACGGCTTTAAGGATGCAAGTACCAGACATCGCTGGGGCGAAAAATACAGTGAACTGGATATCGATGCAACGAAGGCTAACGGAGCACTGACTTATAAAACCGGAATATATTATGAAATCTTTAAACCGGTAGAGAATTTTCAAGATACGATTGCGCTGAAAGCTGCACATGCTCAACTGTTTACTCTTACCTATAACGTAACAGGTGATCTTCCGGCAGGTTATACCGCACCTACTGCACAGAGTATGTTGGTTGGCAGCAAATACACCGTTGCAGCCGTTCCGGCCAGTGTGTCCGGCTCGAAGGACGGCGTAAACGGTACATTCTCCTTCAACGGCTGGAAAAAGGATGACGGTACGGTTCTGACCGGCGAGCAGAAGCTGACCGCAGACCTTACGCTGCACGGCGTCTGGACCTTTACGAAAAAATCCTCCGGCGGCGGCACCGACCCCATTGAGTGGAACGTTTCCCGATCCAAGACCGCAACGGCGCTGGATACGAACACCTGGACCTCCAATGTGACGCTGTCTCTGCCGAGTGCAGAGGAAGCGCTGGCATCGGATGTGGTATTCGTGCTGGATAAGTCCACGAGCGCAGAGAAGGAAGAACAGGCGCTGGGTATGCTTACTGCGCTGAAAGAGCAGACGGCAAAAACGGGAGCAAAGGTCAAGGTCGGCGTTGTGATCTTCAACAAGCAGGCAAACGTGACCGCTCCGCTTACAGATCTTGCAACCGATTCCGGTTACAAAACCATTGAAGCCGCAATCAAGCAGGGCTTTAGCAGCGGAACAAACACCCACGCCGGACTTCTTGCAGGCAAGCAGCTGCTGGACGAGGATACCGAGGTTGCCGCAAATCGGAAATATCTGATTTTCGTAAGTGATGGTATTACCTATATGTATAATGCGGAGCCTACTGTTACCGCATGGAGTTTTAAGGCTGATGAATGGTTGTGCCGGGCTGAGCCTGATAACTGGAAATCTAAATATGACAACAATAATCCTCCTGATGACTGGTCTGAATGGATGAACGAGATTGGTAAAAAGGTTGCGGCTCAGGGCACGGCATATGAATATCCTTACGGTGGAAAAGCGACAAATTGTACTCCCAAGGATAATTATAAGAATTATGCGAACTCCATTGATAAGGCTCTGTATTTGACCTATCAGGTTTATCAGGAAGCGAAGACAATGGGATATAACTGTTACGCAGTTGCTAATGAAAGCTCGACCGACTTTCATTGGGGTCCGGCCTTTATGCGCTACCTGGCCAATGGCCAAACGGTAGACTTCGACAAAATCCAGAACGACATCCTCTACGCCGTCAGTGCCGGTTCCACGGTGGAGGACCAGATGGGCGATGCGTTCGATTTTGTTCCCGGCTCGCTGAAGCTGACTGTCGGCGGCACGGAGCTGAAATCCAAGGCGAACGGCAACATGACCTATTTCGGAGATGATGTCGAAAATCTGAGTGAAAATAACTGCCGTTTCAAGGTGCTGTATGCTCCGGATACGGATGCTTTCGTCTGGACCATCAACGAGAACGTCTCCAACTTCGCGCCGGTTCAGCTGACCTATACCGTCAAGCTGACCAAGCCTGAAACTGCCCCCGGCACCTACGGCACGGAGGATCTGAAGGGCGAAAAGAATGTTCCTGCCGACAAGGCACTGTTCACCAATAAGCGCGCTGTTCTGAACGCCATCAACAGCGCCGGTGCGCAGCTCAAGCCTCTGGACTTCCCGAAGCCTTCGGTATCCTATACCGTGAAAAAATCCTCCTCCGGCGGCGGTGGCGGCGGCGGCGGCCGCAGACCTACCGTTACCATTCCGGATGATGTACCGACCGGTCTGAACGGTGACGATCACTATGCTTACATCGTCGGCTACCCGAACGGCAACGTTGAGCCGAACGGCAACATCACCCGCGCAGAAGTGGCAACCATCTTCTTCCGTCTGCTGACCGAGAAAGTCCGCACCGCAAATTCCACCCAGTCCAACAGCCTGTCCGACGTTTCGCGCGGTCAGTGGTTCAACCACGCGATCTCCACGCTCTCGTCGATGGGCATCGTAAAGGGCAACCCTGACGGCACCTTCGACCCGGATGCACCGATCACCCGTGCGGAATTTGCCGCAATCGCCGCTCGCTTCGACGATAAGAACACGGATACGTCCTCGAAGTTCACGGATATCGCATCTCACTGGGCAAAGAATGAGATCGGTATCGCCGCAAACAAGGGCTGGATCAACGGCTATCCGGATGGTACGTTCCGTCCGAACCAGTATATCACCCGCGCAGAGGCGATGACGCTTGTCAACCGCGTACTCAACCGTCTGCCCGAGAACAGCAGCGATCTGCTCGACAGCATGATCAAGTGGCCGGATAATTCCGATGCTTCTCAGTGGTTCTATCTGGCGGTACAGGAGGCCACCAACAGCCACTATTACAAGACCAAGGAGAACAAGTTCGAGAAGTGGACCAAGCTTCGCGAGACCCGCGACTGGACCGAACTGGAAAAGTAAATTTTCACTGCATCCCCCGGCTTTCGCCGGGGGATGTTTTTTGCCCGGATGCACAGTGACAGGCGTTGCTTTCCCGGAAACGCGGAGAGAAAAATGCGGTGTAATATATGAGAATTTCATAAGCGCTATAATGCTTTTTCATAGTTAGAAAATTCGCCCAAAATACAATGTTAAAATTATGACATATTGCCCTTGTATTTTATTTTCACAGGTTCATAATAGGAATTACCGAAAGAGGGGAAGGGAAAAATCTTTTCGGTAATTTTCATGCGGAAGCATCACTTTCGCAGCCGGTTTTAAGGAGGAGATATTATGATCAGCTTTATTCTGTGTTTACTGCTGTTGATCGCCGGCTATTTTACTTATGGTAAGATCGTAGACAAAACCTTCGGCCCGGATGACCGCGAGACTCCGGCGGTACGCATCAATGACGGCGTGGACTACGTCGTTATGCCGCAGTGGAAGCTCTTTCTGGTTCAGCTGCTGAACATTGCCGGCCTCGGCCCGATCTTTGGTGCACTTCAGGGCGCGCTCTGGGGCCCGGTCGTATTTCTGTGGATCACCTTCGGCACCATCTTTGCCGGCGGCGTACACGACTATTTCTCCGGCATGATCAGTGAGCGAAACGACGGCGCGTCCATCGCGGAGGTCACCGGCAAATACCTCGGCCACGCGATGCAGAACGTTATGCGCGTGTTCTCGGTCATCCTGCTGATCATGGTCGGCACGGTATTCGCAGTCGGCCCGGCCGGCCTGATCGTTACGCTGTGCAAGAACAACGGTGTTTCCGGCGTTCTCTCGACCACGCTGTTCTGGCTGATCGTTATTCTGGCGTACTACTTCATCGCAACCTTTATTTCGATCGACAAGATCATCGGCAAGGTCTATCCGCTGTTCGGCATGTGCCTGATCATCATGGCGGTCGGCGTTATCATCGGTATCTTCACCAACCCGAATTACACCATTCCGGAGATTTGGTCTCACCTGTACAATATGCATCCGTCCGGCACGCCGATTTGGAGCTTCATGTTCATCACGGTTGCATGCGGTGCAATTTCCGGCTTCCATTCCACGCAGTCTCCGCTGATGGCGCGCTGCATGAA
>OODC01000661.1_pt1 | contig 20401 bp, 16 predicted proteins | sample 1671711 | NCBI WGS metagenome assembly OODC01 (sample SAMN06348184, study PRJEB24527) | human gut metagenome | reverse complement strand
TTATCAACAATAATCAATACATTTTTCAAACTCATATTTTATGTTCCTGCCTCTCGATTTCTTTTTCATGTATATTCAATATTTTTCTATTTCAAGTGGAAACTGCTTCGAAACTTGGAATTATCCAGACGTTCAAACAACTGCCTATCCCATTCATCCTTCGTCATTAAAACTTCACTACTTCCGGCTCATGTACAAATGATGAAAATGTAGCTGTCGCATTTTTAAAATAAAACACCTCTGTATTTCCATCATCTGCTGAGTACATATTCTGTAAAGATGGATAAGCATCGAGCATAGACTGTCTTGCTTCTCTTCTGTCATCCTCTACAAGTTCTCCGGCTACACGAAGCCACTCACCATTTTTAAACGCACAGATTTCTACCTTAGGGTTTGCGTGAATCTGCTTTGAAACATCCTTTACCTTGCCAGTCTGAATATACAGCTTTCCTTCAAAAATGTGTACTGTTCCAAAAGGTCTAACTCTTGGCTGGTCACCTTCCACTGTTGCCAGATAATATGTCTCTGCTTCTTTTAAAAATTTAGCTACTCGTTCCATGATTTAATCCTCCTATCAATAAGTTTCTAATCATATTGTATCTACAAAAGTAACAGCGATGATCGCATGAAAAGTGACAAAACAACACAAAAATATTTTATGCCATATTGCTTATATTTGATAAATTTATCTTAAATACAAATAGATAAATTGTTTACTTATTTCTATCCCTCAATTATAGGTTTCTCATACTCAGTAATTCCATATATCTGATATACAATATCATCAATCTCTTTTACTTTAATTTCGTCATAAGATTGAAGTAATTCACCAACCAATTGAATAATTTCATTTCTTTGCTCAATGGTTCCCATCTTAATCGGCAATCCGTCAATTTCATACCCATTAACATTGCTGTTTGTACTCAATTTGGCAAAATACCAATTTAATAGCTTCGAGTTCAGTATTCCAAGTATGAAATAATCAAAATCATCTGTCATATCTGGTATTAAATAATTTACAGAATTTGCGCAAAAATAAGGTGGTTGTGCCATCGTCATTTTTAGTCTCCACTTTTCATTAACTCCAGTAATCCCTTGCATTACTATCCGACGTCTGTTATGATGTTGGCTTTTCTCGCCCTTATTTTTATCTAAATAACCATCTGCCTTTAAGAAAAGAATATCTCCTTGGCTAATGTCGTTTGTAATGTAATATTTCTGCACTTGTGCCCCTCTCAACATGGAATGATCACTACTTGAATTTGTTATAAATTCACTATGAAGTGATATGTCTACTTCTCCAGTATAGCATTTACTTATCTCCGACATTCTCTTACATTCATTTGTCATCTTCAAAAAGATTGATAATTCATGTTGTCTGATCAATGGAATAGTCAAATACTTATTGTCAATTGCCTTGATTTCATCATACGAAATAAACATAGCTTCGTTATTATCGTCTACATATTTGTCACGATGTATTCGCACGCTAAATTTATATGAAGAAGGCTTCTTCCTTTTAGTTGCTCCCAAAATGCATACTGACATCTTGACTTCCTTAAACACTCTCTTACTTTCAATATCTCTTTCAGGAAATGCTTCTATAAAATCCACTTGTGTATTTTCCATAACAAATTGACGAATTTTTGAATTCGTAGCATCTCCCATAAATGCTAATGGAAAAATCAAACAGCAATGACCATCATTCTTCAACAAGGAAAAGCATCGGCATATAAACATTCGGTATATATTTAAAACACCACCTTTTGCCCATTCATATACCTTACTCGTCTTGTAATAATCTAATAATTCTGGTGCAACCGAAATACTTGTATTTTGATTTTGTTTCTTATTAAGCAATCCATACGGAGGATTTCCTATGATACAATCAAATCCTGTAAATACACCTTTTTCATCCAATAATTCTGGAAATTCTATAGCCCATTCAAAAGCATCTCTATATATAGATGAATCACTACCATAGTCAAATACGATCTCCATATTCTTATTCACAGAAAATGAGATTTGATTGTATATGCTATGTAGATTCGTTTTAATACTTTCAATATTTTTTCGTATTTCTGCTTTTACACTTTTATCTGATACCCCTCTATAAGCTGCTACTAGTTTCTTATACTGATTAATTAATTTTTGAGTATTTTTTTCTAGTTCTACACCACCTTGTCCTATCTTACTACCAATAGCAAAATTTAATTTATTTATCAAAGAATTTCCACTTTTAATATTTATATCAATATTCGGTAAAGTTTCCATTACTCCATTTTTATAGTATGCATTTTTTAATAGCTCAATCCATAGACGAAGTTGACATATAGCAACTGCTTTTGAGTTTAAATCGACACCAAATAAACAATTTTCAATAATAGTTCTTTTTTCATTGAACAGTGTTTCTTGCACCGACTGAGATAATACATTGTTTTTATCATAATGAAAACTCTTTCCCTGACCATCATATACACTTAATATATCATCTATAACATCTATATCATATTCTGTTAGGAGTTCATCTTTTCCATGCTTAAACAACACTCCAAGCTGTTTCTTTATTGCAATAATCCTATTCAATGCAGATACCAAGAAATGCCCTGATCCAACAGATATATCGCAGATCTTCACCTCATTAATAAGTCGGTTTATTTCCTTAGCATCAGCTAATGTCATTCCCATATTTGCTTTAATTTCAAATAAATCCTTACAATTCCAGTGCTTTTCTATATTGATATGATCAATAACAGCTTTTTCAACAGATTTTCTGCACATATATTCAGTAATCACACTTGGTGTATAAAAGCTTCCATCTCTATAACCATTCAGTTTTTCAAATATTAAGCCTAATACAGATGCGTCAATAATATCACGCCCTGCAACAACTGTATCATTTTTACTTATTTCAGACGAAAAACTATAACTATTCAAAAATACGATCAAATAATCTAATATTGGAATTTCCGTATTGGTTTTAGTTCCAACGACCGAATTTTTCTTTTTTACAACCATTTCATTTTTCATAGCATTAATGTTAAGCTCTTGCTTTTCAATATCATATCTTTCGAATAATGAACTGTTTAAATATGGTACTTTTTCAAATTTCTTTATAAAATCGTTATCGTCTCTTTCTTTCTTACCAAGTACCTCAAAAAATAAATCCTGCAGATTCTGAAAATCAATAATTTTATCACTATCCAAAATATGGTATGCTTTTTCATCACCATTAAAAGTAATCAACTGTCCCTCAAACAGTTTTATGAATAAAAGGCGGTTCATCCATATTATAACTAGCTCAAACGTTTTTTCGATGCATGATATTTCATCATATTCTTTATCATTTTTAAGTATGGAATATACTTGATTTGCGAGTGAATTACTAATTGTATGATCAATTTCAATCGTCTTGTTGCTTTTTCCGGATTTTTCTTTTAACCCCATCAAATATAATAATTCTTGATAGAACTTATCATTTAGAACATGGATTGATTCATTATATCTTGAACTATCTTTTAATAAAAATGTCTTTTGAAAGACTTTATAAAGATACTGTATTTTCTTAATTGGTCTGTAATCAGATATCGTAAAGAATATATATGGTAGTCTGTCATTAACCCCTATCGTTTCCAAATATTGTTTAGTATCCTCATAGAATTTGTCTGTATTATTTGAATATATAAGTTGATGATTTTGGTATTTATAAAACAATTTCTCCAAATAACCATCAACCACTTTTTCAATTTCATTCGCATCTATGATAACCCATGTTTGTGTGTTTGTTATTATACATCTGCGAATTTCTGTGTTTGGAAGTCGTTTTACTTTACTCCCTGTTACATCTCTTGTTTCCACCAAGTAATAAAATAGGATTTCATGCAATGCCTTAACATTTATATTATTTTCAGTTACCATTTCACTTTTATTGGTTGGTTTTTTAGTTTCAATAATTGCTTGTACTTTTCCATCTACTTTTATTGTACTATCAATTCTTTTATCCGTGTTAATCTCGTATCGTTCTGCTGAATATATAGCTTTTAAAAATGAATTTGTAATATTTTTCAAATGCTCCTCTGATTCATTTTCATGTATTGCCTTAATTGTCATATCCACATAACGTTTTACATTTTCAGAAAAAATACTCAACTTATCTTGGTTGACATAATAGCTATAAAATCTTCTATCAAACCTTTTTAATGCTTCTTCTATGGTTATTGCAGCCATCGCCTATTTCCTTTCTTTTTTTAATCAATACATCTACATTCTTACATACTCATAAAACTATATTTGCATTATACCATGAAAAAAATCAAAATACTGTAACTTTCTTTCAAAAACTGGTCATAAACAGTCCCCTGATTCTAAAAAATATATATATATCTTTTTGATATTATTACGCACTAAAAAAGGACGCAGGATTTCTCCAACGTCCTCAAAACTATCTGGCTTTATCTTCTCTTACCTTCGGTGCTTCCTTATATGCCACATCCTGCTTCACCTCATCCACACCTCTAGCCTCAAATGCGTCTGCATTATACTGATACTCCTGTGGTTCAGCGGCCATTGGAGAGTATACAATCTCTGCTTCCACTCGCTCAGCTTCTGCCCTCTCCTGCTCTGTCTGTTCCTGCTCCTTCGCATTCTCCATACGCTTTTCCTTATCAAGCTTTCATCAAATGTTGGTTCAACGCTGTATCTTTGCTTTGCATTTGAACCAACAGGAGCTGTTGTATGTATATCGTCTCTTTGCAACCGCCTGTCTTTGAGTACGCAATTTTCAAACAACTCTTCGTATTTTCTAGGTTTATACTTTCTTGTTTCCAAACCTTTAATACTTTTTAATGCCTGCTTCGCTCTGGTGACATTGGCATTCGTCCCAAAAGCGGTTTGAAAATATTCAATTTTTTGCAGTTCATCCTTGATATCCCTTCTGTTTTCCCTACACACTCTCAGCAGTTCAACCAGATCAGCGGCTTCATTCTCATCAGTCTCACATAATTCAATATAGTGAAGAATATCGCATATCTTCTGGTCTATATCTGAATGCTTTTTCGACAACTCCTCCCTATAATCTTTCAACCCCTCTACAAGATATGTAAAATGGGTAAGATATTCTGCCCAGTCCATTTCCGACAGGTCATATAATGCAACATTTTTCTCTATTGGTTCTGTTACCTCATCATATGTTAGTTCTTTTATAGGTGAAATGTATTCATCATCATTATTTTCTTTCTGTTCTTCAGCGGGTAATGCACCGGAATTATCGTCTATTTCATTACTGCCTGATACTTCTGTGCTCATATCTTCCTCTGTTTCTTCAATCGGAACCATACAATAAAATGATGCCTTCTTTCCTACACATATACGGCTGTTAGCCTGTGCAAATGTAAATACTGTTGCATCCTGTTCTCCTGCCACAGCTACCAACTGATCTGCTTTATCAGTCCTATAATAGTTACCACTATAATCCATTATGTAATATAAGGAATCCGTTCCCATAGGCACCTCCTATTCTAATATCCAACCATTTTTACACACTTCAAAATATTTCAAAAAAATAAGAACCAGTAAGAGTTTATCTCTTATCTGATTCTTATTATAAATACTAAGGTGTCCAATAAACATACCTTGCATGTCGAATTTTTGTTCTTATTTTTTATATTGTTTTACTAGTCTGTCAATTTCAGCATTCATCATTTCAACCACATTTTGTGGTCCTGCAAGCGTTACTCCTTCACCAAGACCTATAATCCATGCCAGAAACTGTCTGCTGACTGCAACTTCCACATTGACTACAAAGCGTTTATCATCCAACCTAATCATAGATACATCTTTGCCAAAACGGTCTATCATTACACCTGCAAAAGAATTGTCGCACTCAATGTGCACCCATTCTTCTTTGCCTCCGTACATGCCAAACATTTTTCTGGCATATGCAGCCATATCAAAAGACTTAAATGCCTGTCGCCCTTCTCTTCCCTTGCCATTTGACTTGATATAAAGCATTTTATCTACACGAAAGTGCTTTATTATCCCATCATTGCTGTCATACGCAATTAAGTAATAATTTTCATCATCCCAGGATAATGACCATGGACTGACCTCATAAAGTGCTCCATCATGGCGTAATTCCATCTTCTTATCTACATTCCACTGAAAATACTGGAATGTTATTTTCGAATTCTCTGCTATTGCTGTATGTATCCTGTCAACATTGTAATAAATGCTCTCATTCATCGTCTTTACACGACCAGCCACAAATACCTGCCTGTGTAATTGTGATGCTTCGTACTTACTGGCAAGCCCTTCTATCTTTTTATAAGCTCATTTGACTTTTTAGCTGTTATAAACTTTGCAGACTGCACAGAATCAACCAATAATTTTAATTCTGCAAGTTCAAACTGTCTGTTCCCAATATGATAGGAATATGTCCTGTCTTCCTGCGTTCCTATAACATCCAGACCATACACCCTGAGATTTTCAATATCATTATACAAACTTTTGCGTTCCGCACTTATATCATACGCAGCGAGTGCATCAATAATCTCCGGCATAGTAATACTGTGAGTTTCATCCGTTCTCTCCAGAAAAATCTTCATAAGATATATAAGCTTCAATTTCTGATTTGATGATTTAGGCATATTGCACCTCCAAACTCCACGATAATGCAAAAAACTTCTTTTATATGATAGCATAAATAATCATATAAGAGAAGATATATAATTACTGCAAGTCCTAATGTCGGTACACCATCATATTTAATCTGCCTATGCTACTTTGCAGAGAAAGCCATCACAATTAAAACCAGTACCACAATAGCAATTATCGATAAAACCGGCTGGGTAAATAACCATAATACTGCGAATAACAATACAAAAAATCCTACAAACTTACCGATTGCAGCTATTCCTGAATAATCCCCATCACAAGCGGCAATGATTGAACCGACAACAAATATTAAAATAAACGCTAGTATATGCATAACTGCCACCTCCGTATAAGCTCATCTTTAGCTCATGTATCTGTTCCTTATGCTTTATTTATAGCACTTTATACTGTCCAATAATCATCTCTTGCACATCGAATTAATGTTCTGTATTGCAACGTATCCGCATCAAAAAAGGACGCAGGATTTCTCCCACGTCCTAACTAAGTAATTTCAGTTGTGAATCACATAACGCTTATTAATAAACTCTATTATAATATCCTTAAACGCATGCACTATTTCAATAATCACATCATCACTTAACCCATTCCTGTTATTTTCTGCATTTGCATATTTCTTTATTGTTTCAATATTGTTTGCTGCCATTTTACTGACCTCCTGTTAAATTTTGTACAATCAGTATAACAATACCAACTAGATTCTTCTAAGAACGAATTTCGTGATTTTTATAATCAAAACTTATTTCATTATATATATCTTTGACAATTCTCAATTTTTTCTTATCCCACTTCTTATTAGAAATAAACGCTTGGAAAGCATTATACTCTTCCATAACTGAAAGCCAATCTTGTTCCACAGTATTCTCCAAAAACCATTGTTGTAAACTTTTATCACCTATAGTAACACGTTCTAAAATTGTACAGATAATAACATTTGCCCCCATAAATTGCTTCTTTACAGCCTCATAATCGAGAGAATCAGATTTTACAATATATTTAATATATTTTCTTCTAGCAGTTAACATACGATTATTAGATGTTACTCTTCCTGGTACCACCCCAGGGTGACTTAACAATAGATCAGAATACATTACTAAAGGTGCACTAAATAAGGCAATCCAGTTTCTCATGTTCTTAATATTTCGCCTTTTCATATAAGATAGTGCATCTGCTATTTCGTAATAAAAGTCAAAAGAGTATTTCCATTCCAGTGTAAAAAAAGCCAAATAGTCGAATAAACTATTTTTATGTTCTTCATACCAATCTTTTTTTATACTGTCAACAAAACAATCATACTCATCGGAATATTCTTGCATCTTATCTAGTGTAAAATTGCCTTTTCCAATGCGCTTATCTACAATTGCCTTAACAAGATGCATATCATGAATATTTTGTAATTCCCAAAAATGGAACTTATTCAATTCATGTCCACTTATTTTATCCAAAATGTTATATCTGTATTTTATTTGGTCATCATATTTATTAATTCCGATTTTTTCCAATTCTATTTGTTCTATTTCTCGTTTATTTCGAACATAATCTAATACCCTTTGATACATCATTCTATCACTATCGTTTGCTTTTGTTGCTCCGCCCATGTAATAGTCCAAAGAATGTGTTTCCAAACTATTATCATAAGCATACTTACAACACTCCATCATTATTTGATCTATTATTTCTTTCATGGTAATTTCACCACTGCATACATCTTTAATATATTCGTAAGGGAATATTTTTAAGATTTCTTTGTTTATAAGATATGCCATTGATTTCATTTCATCAGTCAGCATCATTTTCCCTACTTTCACTTTTTCTAACAGTATACCATTAAATACCTTCCTATACAAAAAAGGACGCAGAATTTTCTCCCACGTCCTCACATCTATCTGGCTTTATCTGTCCTTACCATTGGCACTTCTTTCGCTGCTTCAACCTTCATATCTGCACCGTCACTTGCTTCAAATGCATCCGCATTGTACTGATACTCATGGGATTCAGCCACCATCGGTGCATAAACTATCTCTGCCTCTACTTTCTCAGCCTTATTCTCTATGGGTTCTATCTTTTCAATATCTTCCTTAGCTGTCTTTGCTAAATCCTTATCCGTAGTCCTAATTATATACGGGCAAGTCCCTTGATGTTACTGCCTTCCCTCTCATAAGGTGTCACAGTTACGGAAAACTCCGGCATTATAAAAAGGCAATCTTGCTGTTATAAGCATTGAAGCCTACTAAGAACTGACCTGCCACAGGAGTTCCGTCTTGTAAATGATCTGGTACTGGCAGGCTGGAGCATTCGTTTTGTGATAATCAATAATTACCTTATCTTTTATACGGTTGACGAAGGAAAACAGACTGTAATCATCGTCCGTTTTCTCTATCAGAAAAGTAACTGGACTTCCATTCTTCGACAGGGTCTTCCACTTGTTTAAGGAATCTGTTTTATGCAGATTCCTTTTTAGTGCATTGCCTATATTTAGTCTAGTATCCATATTTTTTACGATTTTTGAATACCAAAAAAGAGAGACACACATTTCTGTATATCTCTCTTCTCTGAATTTTATTTATCTTTGTACTTAAATCCTATTTAAAATTACTACGCCATTTACTACACCATTTATATAAGATTTTACACCAATTTACGATAAGTTACGATAACTTGGTAATCTCTCAAACCCGCATAAACACTGTATTTTCGGCGTTTTCAAGCACTCTGATTACATTCTGTCGTGGAATGTTCTGCTGATAACATCCATCTGCTGTTCCTTTGTAAGGTCGATGAACTTAACAGCGTAACCTGATACACGGATTGTGAAGTTAGCATATTCAGGTTTTTCAGGATGTTCCATAGCATCGATAAGCTTATCCTTACCGAATACGTTTACGTTAAGGTGATGAGCACCCTGATCGAAGTAACCATCCATAACGTTTACAAGGTTAGCAACTCTTTCATCTTCGTTGTGTCCTAATGCGTCTGGGTTCATTGTCTGTGTATTTGAAATACCATCAAGTGCCCATTCGTATGGAAGCTTTGTAAGTGAGTTAAGAGATGCAAGAAGACCATTCTGCTCTGCACCATAGCTTGGGTTAGCACCAGGAGAAAGTGGTGTGCCTGCTGGACGACCATCTGGCATAGCTCCTGTATATTTACCGTAAACTACGTTTGAAGTAATTGTAAGGATTGATGTTGTAGGCTCTGAATCTCTGTAAGTATGTCTCTTCTTAATCTTCTCAAGGAATGTCTTAAGAAGCCATACAGCGATATCATCAGCTCTGTCATCATCATTACCATACTTAGGGAAATCTCCCTCAATCTTGTAATCTACAACAATACCTGTTTCGTCACGTACTGTCTTAACCTTTGCATACTTAATAGCTGAAAGTGAGTCAACAACATGTGAGAATCCGGCAATACCTGTAGCGAATGTTCTCTTAACATCTGTATCGATAAGAGCCATCTCAGCTGCTTCATAGTAATACTTATCATGCATATACTGGATAAGGTTAAGTGTATTAACATAAAGGTCAGCTAACCAATCCATCATAGCGTCAAACTTTTCAACAACTTCATCATACTCAAGATATTCAGATGTGATAGGCTTGTAAGCAGGACCAACCTGTTCTCTGTTCTTAACATCAACACCACCATTGATAGCGTAAAGTAAGCACTTAGCAAGGTTTGCTCTAGCTCCGAAGAACTGCATTTCCTTACCTGTCTGTGTAGCAGATACACAGCAGCAGATTGAATAATCATCGCCCCATGTAACCTTCATAACATCATCATTCTCATACTGGATTGAAGATGTATCAACAGAAATCTTTGCTGCATACTTCTTGAAGTTCTCAGGAAGTCTTGATGAGTAAAGAACTGTAAGGTTTGGTTCTGGTGAAGGTCCCATGTTTTCAAGTGTATGAAGGAATCTGTAGTCGTTCTTTGTAACCATTGAACGTCCATCGATACCTGTACCACCTACTTCAAGTGTAGCCCATGTTGGATCACCTGAGAATAATTCGTTGTATGATGTAATTCTTGCGAATTTAACCATTCTGAACTTCATAACCATATGGTCGATAAGTTCCTGAGCTTCTTTCTCTGTGATAACGCCGTTATCAAGATCTCTCTGAATATAGATATCAAGGAATGTAGAAACACGTCCAACTGACATAGCTGCACCATTCTGAGTCTTGATAGCTGCAAGGTAACCAAAGTATAACCACTGGCAAGCTTCCTTTGCATTTGTAGCTGGCTTAGAAATATCATAGCCATAGCTTTCTGCCATCTTCTTCATACCTGCAAGTGCCTTGTACTGATCAGAAAGCTCTTCTCTTAAACGAATAACGTCATCTGTCATTGTACCGCATCCGCAGTTAGCATGATCTTTCTTCTTCTCTTCCATAAGGAAATCAATACCATAAAGAGCAACTCTTCTGTAGTCACCTACGATACGACCACGACCATAAGTATCTGGAAGACCTGTGATGATGTGGCTGTGACGAGCCTTTCTCATCTCTGGTGTGTAAGCATCGAAAACACCCTGGTTATGTGTCTTATGATATTCTGTAAAAATCTTGTGTAATTCAGGATTTGGCTCGTAACCATAGTTCTTGCATGATTCCTCTGCCATCTTGATACCACCATAAGGCATAAATGCTCTCTTTAATGGCTTATCTGTCTGAAGACCTACAATCTGTTCAAGGTCTTTCATAGACTCATCTATATATCCAGGACCGTAAGCTGTAAGACCTGCAACTACTTCTGTTTCCATGTCAAGTACGCCGCCCTTAGCTCTTTCTTCCTTCTGTAACTCCTGTAATCTGCCCCAAAGCTTATTTGTTGCCTCTGTTGGGCCTTCCAGGAAACTTTCATCTCCGTCATATGGCTTGTAGTTATTCTGGATGAAATCTCTTACATTGATTTCTTCCTTCCAAAGTCTACCTTTGAAACCGTTCCACTGATCCATCTGTACCATTGTTCCTTGTTCCTCCTTGTTTTAATTTTGTACACTGTATACAATCCGCATTATAAAAAATGTTGTCAGCTATTATAATCAACAAAATATCTTATTCTAAATGCAATGCATTGATTTTAATTAAGATATTCTCCTGTGACAAAAATGCGTTTGTAACAACTTTGATAAATAAGTAACAATTACTGACAAGAGCATACTAACATTTTAACAATGTAAAATCAAGAGTAATTTTCATATTATTGAATTTAGTACAATCCTTGAATTTATGCGGTTATTTTGTACTTTTATCTGTACAAAATGCACATATTATTCACATAATTAACTGAAGCTGTCAAAAATGCACCTCTACTTAATTATCTTCAGTCTGACATATATCATCCTCTTTTACAGTCTCCGTTTTTACATTTTCTTCGGCAATAATTTCCTGTTCACGAAGTGCTTCATCAAGACCTTTCAGTGCTGAAAATGGCATAAACTGCTTGGCACGTTCTTCGACCGGCATCTTTTTTCTTGTATTATTTACTGTACTTTTTCTAATTACCACTTCTGTGTCCCCCAATCTGATGATTTCTTTCTATTGCAGTTGCACTCTTTTCAAGATTCATGCCTTTCAATACCGCATCTCTGCCATACTTCTTCTTCAAATCAAGCACTGCATGCTGTAATTTATTTTCCCTGTCACCATCTGTATCGTCATCAAACAGCCCAACCTGTCTGTAGGCTTCATCTGTCAGCCTGTTAAATATAAGATTGATTTTACGCACAGGAATATTTTTATCCTTAACCTCATCATAAAGCTTTGAAATAAACGGAAGCATCTTTTTAGATGAACTTGTCGCTGACGGAAGCATAATTGAACCACGCACGGACTGCGGCACTCCTGCGGCTGCACTATATTCTTTTGAATAATTTATATAGATTGTCACTGAATCCGTAACCATTCCCTGCTCAACAAGCTGAAGACACATTCCGTCAGCCATTTCCTTGACGATAAGCCTTCCCTCCTCATGTTCATAATCCCTTGCAAGAACCTGACCGCTCGTTATGCTACTGCTTCTCGGCTTATATTTCTTAATATCCGCAATAGTAACCGGTTCTATCCCCCATGCGTGGTCAATGAGAAGTTCAGCATCAATGCCAATCATATCATACAGAATCTGCTCGTCTGCCTCTGCAATCTGTGCCATATCATATATCCCTGCCTGTGCAAGTCTTCCGGCAAGTCCATGACCCACTCTCCAGAAATCTGTGAGCGGTCTGTGATGCCACAGCGTCCTCTTATAACTTTCCTCATCAAGTTCACCGATAAAATCTTTCGCATGTTTGGCAGTTATATCAAGTGCAATCTTTGCAAGATAAAGATTAGTACCTATGCCGCACGTCGCCCTTATCCCCACTGTATCAAATATATCCTGCATAATACGGACGCCTAGTTCCTTCGCGGTCATTCCATATAAAGAAAGATACTCTGTTACATCCATAAAAACTTCATCTATAGAATATACATGTATATCTTCTTTTGAAATGTACTTCAGATAAATGCCATATATCTTTGCCGAATAATCAATATAAAGCTGCATTCTCGGCTGTGCCATAATATAATCAATACCTTTGGGAATCTCAAACACACGGCATCTGTTCTTCACGCCAAGAGCTTTCATCGCAGGCGACACAGCAAGACATATTGTTTTCTCACTTCTGTCCGGGTCAGCAACAACAAGATTAGTTGTCATTGTATCAAGACCACGCTCAACACACTCAACCGATGCATAAAATGATTTTAAATCTATACATACATATATCCTGCTGCCCATACCATTGTTTCCTTTCATATTGTTCCCATATACCATAATTTTTTTCATAAAAATATTATACAACAAAAAATCGAATGTATGTACTGTTTTTTTACTTTTTATGTGCAAAAACATTGCCATATTTTTGTTGATAAAATAATAAAAACATGATAAAATTTTAGTTGTTTAAAGCGTTGAACTTTAAAGGGGTGAATTCAAAAGAAACACAGGAGGATTTTTATGAAACTATTAATTTTGATTATCTATTTTGCGGTCATGATTGGAATCGGTCTTTACTGCCGCAAACATGCAACTGATGTCAACGGATTCGTACTTGGCGGCCGCTCGGTTGGTCCGTGGCTTACAGCTTTTGCCTACGGAACTTCTTATTTTTCTGCTGTCGTATTCGTAGGATATGCTGGCCAGTTCGGATGGAAATATGGCATTTCTGCAACATGGGCAGGCATCGGCAACGCAATCATAGGTTCACTTCTGGCATGGGTTGTTCTCGGACGACGAACAAGAATTATGAGCCAGCATCTGAATTCTGCAACAATGCCGCAGTTTTTCGGAGAACGATTCGGAAGCAGTGCGTTAAAAATCGGTGCATCCGTAATTATATTCATTTTTCTCATTCCTTATACAGCATCTCTTTATAATGGTCTTTCAAGACTTTTCGGAATGGCATTTAACATTGATTATTCAGTCTGTATTATACTCATGGCAGTTCTTACAGCTATCTACGTAATTGCAGGCGGATATATGGCAACAGCTATTAACGATTTCATTCAGGGAATAATAATGCTTTTTGGCATTGCAACCGTAATAGCTGCCGTTCTTAACAGTAAAGGCGGATTTATGGCGGCACTTGATGGTCTTGCAAAAGTGAGTGACCCAGCTGTAACAGATACACCGGGAATATTTGCTTCATTTTTCGGACCTGACCCTCTCAATCTTTTATTTGTCGTAATACTTACATCACTCGGTACATGGGGACTTCCACAGATGGTTCAGAAGTTTTACGCAATAAAAGATGAAAAATCCATCAAAAAAGGTACAATTATTTCAACTATATTTGCACTTGTTGTTGCCGGAGGCAGTTATTTTCTCGGTGGATTTGGACGTCTTTTCTCAGATGAAATTGATGTTGCTGCCAACGGATATGACTCAATTATTCCGACAATGCTTTCAGGATTAAGTCCTATGCTTATCGCACTTGTTGTTATTCTCGTTTTGTCAGCGTCAATGTCTACGCTTTCATCACTTGTAATTGCATCAAGTTCAACACTTACTATCGACTTCTTAAAAGATAATTTTATTAAAGATATGAGCGATAAAAAACAGGTTTTATCAATAAGAATTCTTGTCGTTGTATTTATTGCAATTTCATCAATTCTTGCACTTATACAATATAAGAGCTCAATTACATTTATTGCACAGCTTATGGGTGTTTCATGGGGTGCACTCGCCGGTTCGTTCCTTGCACCTTTTATGTACTCATTATATTCAAAGCGTGTCACAAAGGCTTCATGCTGGGTATGTTTCATATTCAGTTCAGTTCTTATGATTGCAAATATTTTCTTCAGGAGCTCATTTCCGACAATTATGCAGTCACCTATCAACTGCGGTGCTATTGCAATGCTTGCCGGACTTGTAATTGTTCCTGTAGTCAGCCTGTTCACACCAAAGCCTGACAAAGAGCTTGTGGAATCAGCTTTTAAATGCTATGACAAAAAGACAACCGTTGAGCAAAAAACTGCTCTCGGCGACTAAAGGTAAATATTGTTTTGAATGTAAGCATCGTTTTGGCTCGCTGTCCTATAACCATAAATATAAATCACTAAACAAAATGCTCCGTTCGGGATTCACAGCTTAACTGTTATCCTAAACGGAGCATTTTTATTTAATTTAATTATGCGTTTCTTCCCGCTTCAAATGCCTTTCTGTTCAAATCAAGGAATTTCAGAGGTACTATTTTTTCAATAGCATCCTGCCACTGTTCATCGCTTATCTCAGGAAAATATGTTGATAATCTTCCCATGAGTGCTATATTTACAGCTTTTGCGGAACCGGCCTCCTGTGCTATTGAAAGAAAATCTTTTGCATCAACCTTTGCACCTGCTGCCTGCATTTTCTCGATAAGATTTTCAGGATATGCAGCCGCACCCGTTATTACAGGCATTGGCTCTACTTCCTGAGTATTTGTTATAATTGTTCCGTCTTTTTTGAGAAATTCAAGCCATCTTGCGGCTTCAAGTTTTTCAAATGAAATGATAACATCTGCCTCACCCTTATCAATTACAGGTGAGTATACTTTTTTACCATATCTTACGTATGTTACAACGCTTCCGCCTCGCTGGCTCATTCCGTGAACTTCCGATACCTTTACGTCATATCCCTGCTGTAAGAGAACATAACCTAACATTTTACTTGCCAGCAGTGTTCCCTGTCCGCCGACACCTACTATCATAATATTCTTTGTATCCATATCAACCCTCCTTATTCTGCTTTCAATGCATCAAATTTACACATCTGTGTACATACCTTACAGCCAATGCAGAGTGTAGGGTCAATCTTTGCTTTTTTATCTCTTACAGAAATTGCAGGACATCCAATACGCATGCATGATTTACATCCAACGCATTTATCAGAATCAACTTTGAGAGGCGGTTTGTGAACAGTTCCTTTTATCATTACGCACGGACGGCGGCTTATGATAATTGATGGTTCATCTGCCTCAAGTTCCTCTTTCAATACAGTATCTACCTCTTCAAGGTTATATGGGTCTACAACACGAACCCTGTTAAATCCGATAGCACGGCAAAGTGCTTCAAGATTAACCTTTCCTGCCGGCTCACCACGGAGATTTTTACCAGTCGTAGGATTCTGCTGGTGTCCGGTCATGCCGGTAATTGAATTATCAAGAATAATAACTGTTGAATTACTCATGTTGTATGCAATATCTGTAATTCCTGTAATTCCTGAATGTATAAATGTTGAATCGCCAATAACGCCGACGCTTCCCTTTTCACCTTCTTTGCCCATTGCCTTATTAAATCCATGAAGTCCTGAACATGATGCACCCATACAGACATTTAAATCCATAGCATTAAGAGGTGCAACCGCACCGAGTGTATAACATCCGATATCACCGTAAACCATGCAGTTATTTTTCTTTAATGTATAGAAAACTCCTCTGTGTGGGCATCCTGCACACATAACAGGAGGTCTTGGCGGAATTTCGTCATCTATATGTAAGCTTTCCGGAACTTCCATTCCCATACACTTTCTAACAAGATTCTGTGAGAATTCTCCACATATAGGAAATGTATCTTTTCCCTTTACTTTTATGCCAAGCTGTTTACAATGTTCCTCAATAAACGGGTCAAGCTCCTCAAGAACGATAACCTCATCTACAGAAGCTGCGAAATCAAGTATAAGTTTTTCAGGAAGCGGATAAATCATTCCAAGCTTTAAAATGCTTGCATTTTCACCAAAACACTCCCTCGCATACTGATATGATGTTGATGATGTGATAATTCCAAGCTTTTTATCACCATATTCAACTCTGTTAAAATCACAGTTTTCGGCAAGAGCAATAAGGTCTTTTGTACGCTGTTCAACTCTTACATGTGCATTTCTTGAATTTAATGTCATCATGACCTTTGCCGGGTCCTTTACATAAGGTACCTGCTCAGGCACAACACGCACTCCTGTCTCGACGACACTCTGTGAATGTGAAACTCTTGTACACATCTTGATAAATACAGGGGTATTGTATTTTTCTGATAATTCAAATGCCTTCTTTGTAAATTCAAGTGCTTCCTGTGAATCTGAAGGCTCAAGCATAGGCACTTTTGCTGCCTTTGCATAATGTCTGGAATCCTGTTCATTCTGTGAAGAATGCATCCCTGGGTCATCTGCAACGCATATTACAAGACCTGCGTTGACACCCTGATATGATATTGTAAAAAGCGGGTCAGCAGCTACATTAAGACCTACATGTTTCATTGCACATGCACTTCTTCGTCCGCCTACAGTCGCTCCGTGTGCAGCTTCAAGAGCCACCTTTTCATTCGGAGCCCATTCGCAGTACACTTCATCATATTTTGCTGTTTCTTCTGTAATCTCTGTACTGGGTGTTCCCGGATAACTTGAAACAACCATACAGCCAGCCTCGTAAAGCCCCCTTGCAACGGCTTTATTGCCAAGCATTAACTCTTTCATAAATCCTCCTTGTTTTTGCGGTCATATGACCTGTATATTTTTATATCTGATTTTCTTTTGCAACAAGATTGTCGGCACCGTAAATCTTACGAAGCTTTGGTTTTTCAATCTTTCCTGTTGCATTTCTTGGTATATCAGCAAAAATAATCTCTTTAGGACGCTTATATCTCGGAAGTGCATGGCAGAATTCTTCAATTTCTTCTTTTGAACAGACCATGCCATCCTTGATTTCTATGATTGCCGCTGTCTTCTCACCAAGTCTTCTGTCTGAAAGACCGATTACAGCAACGTCCTTTATTTTGTCATGACGGCGTAAGAAATCTTCTATCTGAACCGGATAAATATTTTCACCACCGCTTACGATAACATCTTTCTTTCTGTCAACAAGATAGTAAAATCCCTGTTCATCCTGCATAGCCATATCACCTGTATACAGCCAGCCATCCTTTAGCACTTCACTTGTTGACTTCTCATCGTTATAATAACATGTCATCACACCCGGACCTTTGACACAAAGTTCACCGACCCCGCCCTGTGCAACTTCATTATCATTTTCATCAACAATCTTACATTCCCATCTGTAACCCGGAACGCCGATTGCCCCGACTTTATCAATATTTTCAACTCCGAGATGAACGCAGCCCGGACCTGTTGACTCTGACAAGCCATAATTCGTATCGTACTGGTGGTTTGGAAAATATTCTTTCCATCTCTTGATAAGCGAAGGTGGAACCGGCTGTGCTCCTATGTGCATAAGCCTCCACTGGTCAAGTTTATAATCAGACAGCTTAATATCGCCTCTGTCAAGAGCATCAAGAATATCCTGTGCCCATGGCACCAGAAGCCATACTATTGTGCAGTGCTCATTCGAAATAGCAGAAAGTATTGTCTCCGGCTTTGTTCCTTTAAGAAGAACCGCCTTACTTCCTGCAACAAGGCTTCCCATCCAGTGAAACTTCGCACCGGTATGATAAAGCGGAGGAATACATAAAAATGTATCATCTCTTCCTGTTGAATGATGCTTCTGCTCCATCTGTGCCGCCTGTGTTAAGCTTCTGTGTTTATGAAGTATCGCCTTTGGAAATCCCGTTGTTCCAGATGAAAAATATATTGCACCAAAATCATCATCTGTAATTTCAATATCAGGAGATTTGCTTGAACAGTCAGCGACAAGCTCCCTATAACTTTCCGCAAAACTTGGACAGTTATCCCCAACATATATAAGAAGTCTTCCCTTGCTTAAAACATCTGCATTGACTTCCATTCTTCCTATGAATTCAGAACCGAACACAATCACATCTACCTCTGCAAGCTTTGCACAATATAAAATTTCATCTGAATCATATCTGAAATTAAAAGGAACAGCAATCGCACCTGTCTTTAATACCCCAAAATATACAGGCAGCCACTCAAGGCAGTTATACATAAGTATTGCTACCTTATCACCTTTCTTTATTCCTCTTCCAAGAAGCATATTGGCAAAACGGTTTGCCTTTTCATTAAATACACTCCATGTAATCTCTCTTCTATACGGCTCGAATCTTGTAGGCTGTATAAGAGCATATTCTTTCCAGGTCATCCTTCTTGTATCGTTCTCATCCGGATTAAGCTCTACCAAAGCTACCTCGTCGGGATATAATCTTGCATTTCTTTCAAGATATTCCATTACTGGCATTGTAAAAAATCCCCTTTCATCTTCTCTGCATATATTAGGCTCTGCCTCTTCCTGCTTTTTCACTGCATACTTTTATACGTCAAACCGCTGACGCAAAACCTTAGATAAGAATACCATTTTTTGTAAATAAAAACAAGGCTCGCACACTAAATGCAAGCCTTGTTCAGCAATTTCACCAATTTTTTTACAAAATTACATTTCAAAAGAATTTATAAAATATTCATAGAATCAGATACATAATTTAACATCTTACGTTTGTCTTCAGCCGGAAATATACACCACACGCTTTTAATAATCTGAATCTTTCTATCCTGAAGATTCATAAATAACGTGGGACGATATTCTGACATATTATAAAGACTTACAAGTGTCTCTGCATCAGGATATATCTTTTCTTTTTCAATATCGCGATATTTCTTGATTCCAAGTCCCAGCTTTTCAGCCATGGCTATCTGTGATGTATTCATTTTATCCCTGACAAAGCATGTCATTGAAAATCCATTCCAGTCATTTGCAAGTGACTGAAGCATTTTCATATTATTCGCATCTTCGTCCCTCATTTTTGAAACTGTGCCGCTGTATTTGCTTACAATAATATCAGCCAGCAGCTTCAAAGCAAAATTCCTATGTGTTTCAGTATCTATATTCGCTAAAGTCTTATCCAGGTCCTTTGTATGATAAACATACTTTTTACCGGCTATCAACTCATCCAAATCAAATCCGATTTCCGAAAAATTCATAAGTATCTGTCCACTTATTATAATTCCACCGTTTTCAATATAAGAATATTGCTCCTGCATAAGCCCAAACTTTTCTGCAATATCTGTCTGCATCAGACCCATAGATTTTCTATACATTACAAGCCTTTTTAAAACGTCCTTGTAAGCAACCATATTTATCCTCCGCACTTTTACGTTACATTTCATATGTATAGATAAATATTAAGTCCATATAGTCATTGCCCACATAGGTCTAAATCTTTATATTTTGATATTTATAGTTTGTTTTTATGTTTTGTGAAATATAAATATTATTTTTTAAATTTTATTAATCATTATTATATATTTT
>OODC01000646.1_pt1 | contig 20688 bp, 13 predicted proteins | sample 1671711 | NCBI WGS metagenome assembly OODC01 (sample SAMN06348184, study PRJEB24527) | human gut metagenome | reverse complement strand
TGCCGTCCGCAGCCACCTACCAACGAGTTGCGCGACACTGTTATGTCGCGCCTGCGTAGATGAACCCGCCTGTGTAGCAGAACGAAATCTGACACTGCGTAGAGATAGAGAAATGGGCGCACATTGTGCGCTCCTACGGTAGAAAGAATCCTCTGCCGTTCCCCTTTTCGAAGCGGTCGCCGGTCTCTGGTCTGCGCCGGATTCTGAAACAAAGGGAAACGGGAGTTAAGAGGGTAGAAACCGCAGGTGTCTGCCCTCTTGCCCGCCGCCGCGGGTGCGGCGAACCGCCCAGTCGTCCGGACGGCGCCCGCTCCATATCCGATAGTGAACAATTTGATGAGGATTTGTATAGCTGTAATAATCTTCATGTTAAAAAATCTGCATTTCGTACAATCAATCTCTTGTCACAAACGACACGATTTGATAATATATAAGGTGTATTGCTGTTTTGCTTGCCAAATGACAAAACAGCATAATTGATTCTCTGCCGGGCGGCAGGGATAAGGAGGAAATTGAGGTTTCATGAGTAAGGTTGAGCAGTATATCACCAGCATTCCGGATTTTCCGAAGGAAGGCATCATCTTCCGCGATATTACCACCGTGCTCGGTGACGCGGACGGCTTCCATCTGGCGGTGGACGAGATGACTGCGCTGCTGGACGGCGTGGAGTTTGACGCAATCGCCGGTCTGGAATCCCGCGGATTCCTGTTCGGTGCACCGATGGCGTACAATCTGCATAAGGCATTCATTCCGATCCGCAAGCAGGGCAAACTGCCGCGTGCAACGTCCCGCATGTCCTACGAGCTGGAATACGGCATGGAGACCATCGAGGTACACCGCGATGACATCAAGCCGGGTATGAAGATCGTCGTTGTCGATGACCTCATCGCTACCGGCGGTACGCTTGAGGCGGCTGTCCACCTGTTGGAGCAGCTCGGCGCAAAGGTCGTCAAGGTTGTCTGCCTGCTGGAGCTCAAGGGTCTGCACGGACGCGACCGCATTAAAACCTGTCCGGCGGAGACGGTTGTCGCTTACGAGGGGAAGTAAGTAAAATTATCATTTCACAGTAATCAAGGCGAAGGCCTGAAAATTAAAAAGGGGGTTATTCGATGTTTGAACGTGTTTTCAAGCTATCGGAACACAAAACCACAGTCAAGACCGAGGTCATGGCCGGTATCACTACCTTTATGACCATGGCGTACATCCTTGCCGTAAACCCGAGCGTACTCGGCTCCACCGGTATGGATACCACCGCGGTATTGCTGGCAACCGCTCTGGCATCCTGCCTGGGCACGCTGTGCATGGCGTTTATGGCAAACCTGCCGTTCGCGCTCTCTGCCGGCATGGGTCTGAACGCCTTCATGGCGTACACCGTTGTTGCAGGCTACGGCTACAGCTGGCAGGTCGCTCTGCTGGCCGTATTCATTGAGGGCCTGATCTTCATCGTCCTGTCGCTCACCAACATCCGTGAGGCCATCTTCAATGCCATTCCGCTGACGCTCAAAAAGGGTGTTTCGGTTGGTATCGGTCTGTTCATCGCCTTCATCGGCCTGCAGAACTCCGGTCTGTGCGTAGACTCCGCTACGCTGGTCGGCATTATCAGCTTCCCGGAGAATTTCCACACCGCAGGCATCTGCGCACTGCTGACGCTGATCGGCCTGTTCTTCACCGCAGTATTTTACACCCGCAAGATGAAGGGCGCTATCCTGTACGGCATTCTGCTGACCTGGATCCTCGGCATGCTCTGTCAGGTAACCGGCCTTTACGTTCCGACGCCGGACGCAGGCTTCTATTCCCTGTTCCCGAGCTGGGGCATGACCGACTTCTCCAAGCTGGGTTTGACCTTCGGTCAGTGCTTCAACGTGGATTTCAGCGCAGTCGGCATCGTAAACTTCATCGTTGTCATCTTCTCGTTCCTGTTCGTTGATATCTTCGACACCCTCGGCACGCTGATCGGTGTTGCCACCAAGGCGAAGATGCTCGATAAGGACGGCAAGCTGCCGGGCATCAAGCCCGCTCTGCTGGCAGACTCGATTGCAACCTCCGCAGGTGCAATTCTGGGTACTTCCACCACCACCACCTTTGTTGAGTCCGCATCCGGCGTTGCAGTCGGCGGCCGTACCGGCCTGACCGCTCTGGTTACCGGCATCCTGTTCCTTGTATCCACGCTGTTTGCGCCGATCTTCACTGCCATCCCGTCCTTTGCAACCGCTCCGGCGCTGATCATGGTCGGCTTCCTGATGGTAGGCACCGTAACCGAGATCAACTTCGATCTGGACAACCTGACCGAGTCCATCCCGGCTTATCTCGCCATCATCGCTATGCCGCTGTTCTACAGCATCTCCGAGGGTATCTCTCTGGGCGTTATCTCCTACGTTCTGCTGAATGTTGCAGCCGGCAAGAGCAAGAAGGTTGCTCCGCTGATGTACGTTCTGGCAGTACTGTTCGTACTCAAGTACATCTTCCTTTAATTCAGAAATCGTAAAGATTGCAGAAGGCTGTCGAAGCTCGCTTCGACAGCCTTTTTTTGTGGCATGAAAATCATGGTAAATATCAGAGAAAATAAGCGAAAACAGCGGGGATTGCAGTTGAACGGTGTCGATACTTGACAGAAAACGTAGGAGTTGGTAAAATATAAAACGACTAAATTGGGGCAGTATACCCGTTTATCTTGTATCCAAAGGGAAGGAGGCAGCGAATATGACACAGCAGCGCAAAAAGTGCGGAAAAGGCGGCTTTACTCTTGTAGAGCTGGTGGTTACGCTGGTGATTCTGAGCATTCTGTTTGCCATCGCTGTACCGAGCCTTCTGGGGTATATCCATCTGTCGCAGTTCAGAAAGAATGAATCGTACGCTAAGACTATGTATCTGTCGGCAGAATCTGAGCTGACCTACCTTCGTACCGGCGGTGAATGGAAGTCATTCTGCAGCAAGGTGAAGAAGGAAGGCGTGCTGAATCAGTCGTTTGATGAGTCGGATGAGGACCGGAAAAAGCTGGTCGGTCGTATTTACGGCATTCGTCTGGATGCAGGCGAATACGCAGAAGGCGAGCTGTCGGGTGACGGTGCGCTCGTCGGTGCGCTTCTTTCGCAGGATACCTACGATAAAAGTGTGCTGAATGCTGCAATCTGCATCGAAATCGACGTGGAAAGCGGTCAGGTTTATTCGGTTTTCTACGGCACAAACTGCAAGGGACTGTACTACGGATCAAATGAGGACAGCAAACCGGCGGATACGTCCGGCAGCTGGCTGGATATTGATTACAGCAAGCGCGGCCGCGATACGCGCCGGGAAGAACGACTGGGCTATTACTCGGTTCAGGATGCAGTCAATGCTGTCAGTCTGGATGCGACCAAGCTGAAGATCACCTCGATCAATCTGGTAAATGGTGAAACCCTGTCGCTGAACTGGTCGAGCAATGTGAAGGATCAGGATCTGGATAAGGTTTATTACGAGGTCAAGCTGTACAGCAGTGAGGATAAAGCACAGCTTCTGTCGATCAATATTCCGGGCAGGGATTTGAAAACGGGTTCGCAGTCTGTTGCGGTTACGACCGAGGACAACGCGACGAAGGATTATACCTTCCCCGTGGAATACGACCGTACCAACAAGCGGGCAACACTTGTGCTGGACGGTATGATGAATGCGAAGCTGTACGAGCGGTTGGACAAGCTGTCTGATGATGATAAAGCAGCCTTCCGGCAGAGCAGCGATACCAGCATCACGCGCTTCGGCGGCAAACTGGAAAAAACGCTGAATGTTTACGCAGCTGTGCAGGTATTTCCGGACCCGAATGCAGAAAACACCGGCGGTGAGGAATATCAAAAGAGTGACGCTATCGAATCCAATAAGGCGAACACGCTTTTCGGTGACGGCACTCGGTCGGATAACGGTCGGTGCGAGATCGAAACCTTCCGTCATCTGTCCAATATCCGTTATATGGATACGGCGGCGGCATTTGCCGTTACCGCTCGTTCGCTGGACTGGACGAGCGACAGTGTAAAGGTTTACGGTACAGCAGCCCGCGGCGCACTTTCGGTTTCCACCGGTAAGGATATCGGCTTCCCGAGTATCCCTGCGCTGCGCAGCAATCAGACACTGGATGGCACAGGCGGTCTGCTGAACCGCATCGCCGCCGTGTTTACCGGCGGGAATGTCATCAGTAATCTCAAGCTGAATGAGACCTCGATTGCCGATGACGCAGAGTATCTTGGTCTGTTCCAAAAAAACGCAGGCACGATCCATGATCTGCGCCTGCTCAATCCGCAGGTGGAGATTGACTCGGGTAAGCTCAAGGGTGTCGGCGCAGTCTGCGGTTACAGCAATGGCTCTTTGAAGGGCGATACCGTGGACGGCACCGAAGCCGAGGTGGAAGCTGCGCTGACCTCGGCACAGGCGCAGGGCATCGGCGGTGTGGCCGGTGTGATTGAAGTCAACGATTCTAAGTCAGTAATCAAGCTGTCTGCATCGGGTACCGTAACCGGTACGCTGCCGACCGGCGGTACTGCGCGCGGTATCGGCGGTATTGCGGGCAGCCTGACAACAAACGGTGCCGCAGTCAAGGCCCTGACCAACAGCGCTGCTGTAACGGGCAATCGCTCGGTTGGCGGCATTGCAGGCTATTTCTCCGGCAAGGATCAGGCCACGGGAAAAGATATGTCTGACTGCAAAAATGAGGGGCTGATTCTCAGCAGCACAGCCGCAGATGATCATTCGCTGGCAGGACATTATATCGGCGGCATTGTCGGTTACGCGCATAACGCGTCTCTTTCCGAATGCAGGAGCCGTGCCGGATATGCGGACGGCTACACCTATAAGCAGGAGGATAGAGACAAGCTGCGCGGCAGATATGTCGGCGGCATTGTCGGCTACGGCGAACAAAGTGTGCTGTATGACTGCGAGACCGAGGCAAACGGCTACGTTCTTGGCAGCGAGTATGTCGGCGGCATCATCGGTGCGCTGAATCAGTCTGATACGCAGACGGCACTGCTCAGTGAAAACGGCACCAGAACAACCGTTAACGCAAGCTATGTCATCGGCAATTCGTATGTCGGCGGCATCATCGGTGAGAATAAAGGCGGTTCGACGATCAAAAACTGCGTCAACACAGGTGTCGCTGCGGGATACAATGTATTTATCGGCGGTATTTGCGGTGCAAATGAGAACAATGCGGCCATCATAAACTGTGCAAGCTATGTTTCGGACACCAATAATGCGATCTACAGGCGTGTCACGGACTGGGGAGCCGTCGGCAGCTATGCGGGCGGTCTGACCGGCTACAACAGCGGCACGATCACCTTCAGCGACAAGGATAACGAAGTCTCTAACCGGAGTGTGGCGGGTATCGTTGTCGGCAGACACTACGTCGGCGGTCTGGTCGGCTATAACGACACGGACGGCACGATTGACATCAATTACACGCTCATCGGCGGCCGTGTTGCCGCAACCGGAGACTGTGTCGGCGGTCTGATCGGTCTGAATGCTTCGACAAAGCTGCTCGAGAAGAAGCTGACCATCAAGCCGAGCAGTGTGCAGGGACGGTACTATGTCGGCGGTGCGATCGGTGCAAATGTGGTCAACCCGGGAGAGAATGTCACGGTCAGCGGTCTCAAGGTCGATAACAGCCTTGGCACGGTTACTGCAGAGGCATTCTGCGGCGGTCTGATCGGCTATCAGCGCACCTACACGGAGAAAGACCGGGCAGACGGAACGCTGTATGCGCTTCTGCCGGGCATCGCAGCAAACAACAGCAATGTGCCGGGAACGGTCGAGGCATCTACCAATACGCATACCATCACCATCACAGCGGACGGCAACAGTGCAGGCAGACTGTCTGCGGTTTCCAATAACATGACCATCCGCGCGTATGCGTATGCAGGCGGCATTATCGGCAGCTGTGAGCCGCAGACCCGGATGAAGGTGGAGCACTGCCTGAACGCAGGCGGCTTTGACCGTCCGGCAGAGGACACCTTCCCGGACAGCAAGCTGAAAACCGGTGTGGATATGGTATCCTATCTGCAGGCGCAGAAGTACACGGATGCCGCGAAGGCGCTCTCCGATGAGCTGGGCAGCGGCGAGCTGCGTGTTTCCGTTATCGGCGGTGTGATCGGCGTCAACGGTGAGAATCAGGTGATAGATCACTGTGCCAGCAAGGGCACGATGAACGGCCTGAATGCCATGGGCGGCGTGGTCGGTCTGAACGAGGGCATCATCCGCGACTGCACGCTCTCCGGCAGCATGGGCAGCGCAACGCAGGATTATATCGGCGGTATCGCGGGTCTGAACGTCGGCAGCAGGACGGCGGGCACGATTGAAAACTGCACGACCGATAAAAACTGCACTGTCACCGGACGGAACACGGTCGGCGGCATCGTCGGCTATAATCTCAGCGGCGGCAGAATACAGAACAATACCAGCAGCGCCAATGTCAGCGGTGCAGGCCGTGTCGGCGGTATTGCGGGCGAAAACGGCGGTGCGATTACGCTTTCGAGCACACCGGCAGGAAAGCGTCGTGTCAACGGCAGCGGCAGCGGTGTCGGCGGCGTGATCGGCGTGAATACCGCAACCGGCACGCTCAGTCCGGCAAGCGGCAGCATGCAGGGCGATGCCATTGCCGCGGATAACAGGCTGACCGTGCGCGGCAGCAGTATGGTCGGCGGTATTGCCGGCATTAACCGCGGTACACTCGGCGGCACGAGCATCAACTGCCTGACCAATCAGGCGGCAGAGGTCCGCGCAGCGGCGGGCAGTGCAGGCGGCGTTGTCGGCGCGCAGGAGGGCGCAGAGGCTGTTCTGCGGTACGCGAAGAATCTCGGTCAGGTGACCGCGAATGTCGGTGCGGCAGGCGGCATTGTCGGCATGAACAGCGCGGGCAGCACGGTCGAGAACTGTATCGGCAACGGCAGCGTCACCAGTAACGACGGCTATGCAGGCGGCGTTGCCAGCGAAAACTACGGCACGATCAGAAGCTGCAGCGTCGGCACGGATAACAGGGTAACGCTTATCACCCGCAACAAGACTGCGGCAGGCGCGATCTGTGCGGTAAACCACAAGGGCGGTACGGTTCAGGGAGCGACACTCGGCGATCATATCACGATTTCCGGCAGTGCATTCATTCTGGGTGCTGTTGTCGGAGACAACAGCGGTACGGTCACTGCAACCGAGGTTTCGCAGCAGCCGACATACAGCGTTTCCGCAAGTACGCTGCAGGTCGGCGGTGCAGTCGGCATCAATCGAGCGGGCGGTACGGTCAGCAAGGTGAAGGTCACCTCGAATTTTGAGAAATTCACGAAGTATACCTATCTCGGCGGTGTAGTCGGTCAGAATAATGCAAGCGGCAAGGTAACCGAATGCACGTACTCCGGCACGATCGACGAAGGAAAGAGCGCGGTCGGCAACTGCTACGGCGGCATTGCCGGACTGAACGGCGGTCTGCTGCAGGGCAGCACCGTTTCCAGGCTGACGCTGACGGCAGACGGTGTGTACACCGCAACCTCCACCAGTTCGGCGGCAGAGAAGGAACGCCTGTCCTCGCATATCGGCGGCATTGCAGGCAAGAATGATACGACCGGCATCATCGAGCGGTGCTACATAGACAATACCGGAACCGGCACGATCACGGTCAAAAACGGCATGGTCGGCGGCGTGACCGGCTATAACAAGGGCACGGTCACCCTGTCCGGCGACGGGAGCACCGGGACCCTGATGGCGAATGTCCGCGAGGTGAGCGAGCTGCTCGCGAACGCGAAAAACCTGTCTGCGGACAGCAGCTGGGTCGAATGGAAGGACGGCGCGGACATCGAGGAGCTGACCTATGCTTCGAGCGGAAAACCGGTCGCGCAGGGACGCACCATGCAGATCATCGTCACGGGCAACGGCAGTCTCGGAGGCATCGCGGGCTGCAATGCGCCGTCCGGCGCGCTCGAGCGCTGCGTCAGCGGAAACTGGCTGCTCGTCAACCGTTCGGACAGCATCAGCGTCGGCACCGGCGGCATCATCGGCATGAACGAGAGCGAAAAAAACCTCTCCTTCCTGCTCAACCGGGCGTTCGTCGGCCGTCAACTCCGAAGCGCCAACACCAACCGCTTCGCCGGCGGCATCATCGGCACCCAGACCAACCGCACGACGGCCGACTGGCTGATCGAGGGCTGCATCAACTACGGAACGGTCTACGGCTGCCTGTCGCACTACTCGGGCGGCATCATCGGCCAGTGGACGAACAACGGCGGCACGCTCGAGCGCTGCTATAACTACGGCAATCTCCAGACCACCTTCAAGGCGAACTGGGTAGGCGCGTCGGGCGGCATCGTGGCGCAGCTGTATCACGCCGCCTCCGGTCAGGACTTCAACATCCTCAGCTGTCAGAACCACGGCAGTCTGTACGGACGGAACGGACAGAGCGTCGACGACTGCGCGAACGACAGCGGCGGCATCCTCGGCAACGTCACGGCCTACGCCGCCGACGCCGGAAAGGGTCAGGCGTTCACGATCAATGTCGCGGACTGCGTCAACGGCCCGGGCGTCGAGATCTATTCGGGCTCCATGGCCTCCGGCATCGTCGGCTTTTTCTCGGCGGACGGCGCGGCGAACCTCTCGGACAACAACCGGGCATACCAGCTCATCACCAATTCGACCGAGAACATCACGCTGAACATCGACCGCTGCCGCAACTATGCGCAGACGCTCAGTGGCTACAACTTCACCGCCGGCATCTTCGGCGACCGCTATGCCTACGGTCGGACGCAACCCGCGACGGATACCTATATCCAGAACTGCTTTTCGGTCACGCCCGGCCAAAAGGACCGCGAGATCATCTGCATGAACAGCGGCGGCTCGGATACGCTCGGCGCGGAAAAGACCGGAAACAACTATTACTTCGACGATGCCTGGGGCATCACCAACCAGTACGCTTCGGGCGGCATCGCGTCCGACTACGCAAACCGCCGCGAATCCCGCCGTGCGTATTCGCGCATGCTCGGCTACGGCCTGTTCGATCAGCGGCTGTTCGCCGCTGTGGCAGGGCCGACCCTGGGTCCGGTCGACTCGTCCGCGACGACATCGCACGGCATGTATTACAACATGACCCCGTCCAATACCTCGATCGACGGGCACGGCATCATGACCGAGACCTCCTCCGGGAAGATCGTCGGCCGCGTCATCTATGATATGCCGTACTCGTATGAGCCGTATGTGTTCGACCACGGCGGCTCGACGCTCCAGCAGGCGGTCAAGACCCGAAACGGCGGGGCGAGCGGCATGGACGCCTTCGTCCGCACCGCCTACCGCGATCTCGAGCACGGCAGAACGCCGGGCGGCGCGCTCGACGGCTCCTTCGACGTTTCGCTGCGCCAGAACAGCGAGGGCGGCTTCGAGGTCTCGATCACAGACGACGACCGTCCGCTGTACTACGAGGGCAGAGTTTCGGTCGACGGCAAAGAGGTGCTGTCCGGTCTGCGCTTTGTCCCGAAATGCAAGGGGCAGGGTCTGTGGGACCCCGAGCTTGACGGCACGCAGGCCCACGGCGCGGGTACGACAGAGGGCACGTTCCAGCTGCCCGCCGGTCTGGACACCGACACCGCAGGCCGCAAGATCACGCTTTCCGTCCGCGCGGTCAGCCTGTTCGAGGACACCGCGCCCTCTGCATGGAAGCAGGCGGAGACGGTCGACGTCTCGGTCCTGCCGACGCCGGACATCAGCATCCGTCTGACCGGGCACGAAAACGCGTCCCGGTCGAACGGCTGGAAGGAGTCGGCGGTCTACCGGCTCTCTCTGAACAACCTTGCCGACTATGTGCCGTTTGGCGGCTGGAGGGTCGTCTGCCGCCTCGGCTCGCAGACCGTGACGCTCGACAAGAGCCGCCCGACGGCCGAGATCCGCGGCGGCGGCCTGCAGGAGCTGATCGTGACCGCATCGGCGGATGTCACGAACGGCATCCAGCCGGCCTCCGTGACCCGTACTATCCCGATCAACACGCCGGCGTACCGGCCGGACGGCAGCATCCGCAGCCTGACCGCGTCGTACTCGGGCAGCACGGCGGCGGACTTCACCGTCACGGCGGCGCTGACCGTCCGGGAGACCACGATGGAGACCCCGCCGGTCTACCGCATCGAGCTGCTCGGCACGGTCGGTGGACAGGAATACGTTTTCGCGCAGGAAGATGTGCTGACCTCGGCGGGCAGCACGGTCACGGCGAACTTCCGCGACCTGCCGGTGCAGTATTTCGCGGATACCGTCAAAAACCGCCGCGTGCGCGCGTGGTATGCGGCCTCCGGCCTCGGCCCGGTCAGCACCTATGGCGAGACCCGGCAGAGCGGCGACGCCGCCGTTACCCTGCGCACGTACAGCGCCTCCGGCGAACAGCAGCCCGACCGCACGATCTACAGCCATGTCCTCGGCTTCCCGAAGGATTTCGCCGATTACATCGCATCTACCGCGCTGCAAATCACGCCGCTCGCCGCGCCGGTGCTGAACGCACCCGAGCTCAGCCGCAGCGCGTCCGGCAGCATCAGCTACCGGTTCTCGTGGACGCAGCCCGGTCAGGGCGCCGCAAAAGCGCGCTACAGCGTCCGTCTCGCGGGCATCACCGCCGACCGCGCAAGGGTCGGCATCCCGCTGGGCGAGGTCTACACGGACAGCGCCGCAAAGGAGTTCACCGTCAGCGCGGACGACTGGCAGTACGCCGCGGTCGAGCTGACCGTCACCCGTCTGGGGCAGGCCTACGGCGAGGTCGGTCTGAGCGCGTCTCAGACCTGTGATGTTAAGCAGCGCCTCCCCCGCCCGGGTCAGCCGTCGGTATCCAATCCGGATACCAATGAGCTGGTATACGACATCAGCTGGCGCGCAGACGGGCGCGAGACCGGCTGCGCGGGCTACCGGATCTATGTGCAGCCGAAGGGCGGACAGGCCGAGCCGCTTGGCGATCTCGTGCCCGCCGGCGGCGGCAGCTATTCGGTCAAGCGCAGCCTCGAGCAGTACGCCGGAAAGACCGTCGACCTCTATCTCGTGGCGGAGGCGGACGATACCGGCTACGCGAACAGCCCGAACGGCATCGTCTATACGATGACCGTGCCCGAGCGCCTGTCCGCGCCGCGCGTCAAGTGGGCGTACAGCTGGCTGGGAGATGCCTCGTCCAACCCGGTCGCGGCGTCCGATTTCCGAAACGGCGGCCTGACCGTCACCGTCACGCCGCAGGACGCGGCGAGCGTGCCGCCGGGCGGCAGCACTTGCCTGCTCCGGGCGGTGATCTATGACGAAGAGCACCGCGAGCTCGGCACGTATCCGGTCTCCGCGATGCGCGAGAGCGGCGGCAGCTATGTCTGCGCGCTCGCCGGTCTGGACGCAAAATACGCGGGCCGCAGCATCCGCTTCGAGACCCGTATCTCTCAGTCGGCGGGACAGGTCAGCTCGGCGTGGGTCGAGGGCGATACCGTCACCCTCCCCCGCGTCCGTCTGGACACGCCGGCAGCGTCGCTCGCGAACGTGAACGAGACCGTGCGCGTCACCTACGGTCAGGCGAACCTGATGATCTATCAGGCGGACTGGACCGCCCTTCTGACCACGCTCTCGTGGCGCGAGGTGGAAAACGCCGACCGGTACACGATCATCCTGACCGATCAGGCGCAGAAGTCCGTCTCCGTTTCCGTCGACATGAGCGGCGGACAGCCGAAGATCACGGTCTCCGGTCAAACTCCGGCGGCGGAGAGCGGCGGCTGGTACAATGTAAAGCCGGGAAGCACGGTCACGGGCCGCTACAGCCTGCCCGGCGGCAGCAGCCGCTATTACAGCTGTCAGCTGAATACCATGCTGCGAGTAGAGGACGGCGTATTCACGCTCAAGCTGCCCAACCTCTTCTCGATGACGACACACGACAATCAGACGCTGTCGCTCAGCGATGTGCAGATCCGTCAGGTATCTGTCACCGCAGACAGCACGAGCACGCGCTATGCAGCGTCCGACGCTGCCGAACGCGAATTTTCATGACACAAAGGAGGCGGCAGACATGAACCGGATACGGCAGGGCTGGGACGCGCTGCGGCGCGGACGGCGGAGCGGCGTTTCGCTCGTCATCGCGCTCTGCGCGGTCGCCGTCCTCATCGGACTGTCGCTCAGCATCGTCTATTCCTCGTCCATGCTGCTCTCGCGGGCGAACCGCAAGATCGGACGCGAGCGCTGCTATCAGCTCGCGCAGTCCTTCGCGCAGGTGCTCGACAGCGAGCTGACGGCGTACAACACCGAGCGCCGCGACCTCGGCGGCGCGGACGATAAATGGCCGCAGACCGCGGACGGCTCCAGGACGTTCTACCAGTACGCCAACAGCGTGCTGGAAAACCTCGACGCTTACGACGCGGACGACCCGGAGCACACCACCTACTATTACAGCGCCGGGGACGAGGACGACGATTACGGAAAAGTGACCGTCATGCTCCGAAAGCAGAATACGGACAGCGAGCAGAACCCGGCGGACCGGACCGGCCGTTTCCCCTATGCGGAAAAGGACCGGCAGACCGCCGAGATCTCGGCGCAGACCTTCATCCGCTATCAGCTTTCGGTCAGCGTCCGGGTGGAAAAGGGCGCGGACAGCTTCACCTACACGACCGAGTATTACCGCCGGGACGGCTTTCAGCCGATCTACACCTGGGAGGGCGAGAGCGGCAGCATCACGCCGGTGTACTGGGTCAGCCGGTATTTCAGCCGGAGCCACAGCATCGCGGACCGGCTCGAGCCGAAAACAGACGAGAACGGACAGACCGAGGAGGTTTTCATCAGCTACCGCTATGACCCCGACTACACCACCTACAAGAAATACGAGCCCGTCAACAAACCCGCCGGAGGTGCCGCCGAATGAAAAAACTGATACAGGTGCTGCGTGACCGCCGGGGAGAATCCATGGTCGAGATCCTGGTCTCGGCGGCGGTGTTCATGCTGCTGCTCGGCGCGCTGAACGGCGCGGTCGGCTTCGCCTCGAACGCACAGCGCAGGGCGGAGCAGCTCCGCGAGGACGCGGTCGTTCTCCAGAGAGAGGTGCGGGCGGGAACGCCCGCCGGCGACGACGATGCGGCCTATGATTTCCGGGCGGCGACCCCGGACGGCACGGAGACCGGCCTGAACGCCTTTCGCGTCCGGGTCAGAAAGCAGACCGTGACCGCCAGCACCCCGTCCGGCAAGGCCGTCCCCTTCTGCCGGTTCGCGAAGGGAGAGTGACCGCATGAAACGCATTCGCTCTGTCCTGCGCGGCCGGGAGGGCATGACGCTGGTCGAGCTGATCGTCAGCGCCGGACTGCTCTGTCTGGTCATCGCCGTGTTCAGCGCGTCCCTGCGCCCGGCGGCCGAGATCTCGCGCCGCACGCAGGAGCTGAACAGCGCCGAGCTGATCGCGGACGACCTGCTCGAGACCGTGCGCAGCCGGGTCGAGACCGCCACGGAGTACATCAAATGCTACGAAAACGGCGCAGACATCACGAACCGGACCGGCAGCAGCCACGGCTCTGCGGTCGAGTTCGGCACATCGAACGCCGTCGAGCTGCTCACGGCGGACGGCTGCGCGGAGACCGCGATCATGGTCGGCTCCCGCGCCGCAGGCACCGAGGCGGCGGTCGAAAAGGGGTATCTCCTCGAGCGCTATTACGACAACAGCACGGGCGTTTTCTACAGCAAAAACGCGGACGGCAAGCCGTGCGCGCGCGCGCTGGCGCAGACCTATGCAAAGGGCTTTTACATGGGGCTGCGCGCCGGTCTGTACTTCGAGCTCGACGAGTCCGGCCGCACCGTCACCGCCACCGTGACCATCTTCCGCGACGCGGATATGGCCGACGCGGTCTTTTCGGACTCGCTCCTCATCGACCTGCGCTACGACATCCCGGTCAAGACCGGCGTCACGGCGCAGCAGCGTCCGGCGGCATAACCAAAGGTGTAATCCCGCGGAGCACCGCCGCGGTTTACAGAAATAGAAAAACAAAAACGAAATTTGGAGGAATAAGATCATGATGGAAAAAATGATCGCGCTGCAGCAGAAGCGCCGCAGCAAGAAGGGCGGCTTTACGCTGGTAGAGCTGATCGTAGTCCTGGTCATCCTGGCGATCCTGGCAGCTCTGCTGATCCCGGCGCTGACTGGGTATATTGACCGTGCAAAGCAGAAACAGATTATTGCTGAAACTCGCCAGTGTGTAATGGCGGCGCAGACGCTTGCAGATGAATCGTATGCAAGCGTAGCAAAGGATGGTTCTATTACTAAGCTGTCCGTTTCTGACATCAAAACATTGGCAGAAGTAAAGGGCGACGTTAAGGACGTTACTGTCGAAAAGGGCGTTGTAACTGCTCTCCAGTATCATCCGACCAAGGGTGCAGATTGCTACTACTATAACAGCGATTATCACTGGGAAGCTAAGAAATAATCATATTTCCCCACCCCTGCCGCTGCATCGGCGGAGCGCTGTAACGGTGCATCCGCTCCGCCTGCGGCATGGCAGGTCACGGCTTCTTAAACGTTTAAGCGGCTGTGACCTGTCATGCGGTTCTCTGCATGGCACATTTCTGTAAAAAAACCGATTCATACCGACCCCAGCGAGGAGGAAAAACAATGCTTTACATCGCCTGCGCGGTATTATGGCTGCTGCGCTTCGCGCTCGGCGCGAGCATATTCAGCTTTCTCGGCGTCGTGATCTGGCGTCTGCCGCGCGGAGAGAGCGTGGTCAAGGGACGCAGTCACTGCCCCGCGTGCGGGCGCACGCTGTCGCCCGCCGAGCTCGTCCCGTGTCTGAGCTTTCTCGTGCAGGGCGGCCGCTGCCGCGGCTGCGGCGCAAAAATCCCTGCGAGGGATTTCTGGCTCGAGGTGCTCGGCGGCTTGTGCTCCTGCGCCTGCTGCGCCGCCTTCGGCGGCGAGACCGCGCGGGCGGCGCTGGCGTTCGCCGTGCTCGGCATTCTGACGGTCGTGGCGTTCATGGACATCGACACGCTCGAGATCTATGACCGCTTCCCGGCGCTGCTGCTGGTCTGCGGCGCGGCGGCGCAGTTCGTTTTCCCCGGCCCGGGGATACGCTCGCGGCTGCTCGGCTGCGTGATCGTCAGCCTGCCCATGCTGCTCCTCGCGCTTATCGTCCCGGGCGGCTTCGGCGGCGGCGACATCAAGCTGATGTTCGGCGCGGGCTTTTTCCTCGGCGCGAGACTGACGGTCGTCGCCGCCTTTCTCGGCATCCTGCTCGGGGGCGGCTTCGGCGCGCTGCTGCTCGCCGCGAAAAAGGCGGATCGAAAGACCAGGTTCGCCTTCGGGCCGTTCCTGTGCATCGGCATCGCCGCCGCGATGTTCTTCGGGGAGCGCCTCGCAGACTGGTATATCGGCTTACTGTAATCAATGAAAAGGAGGGTCAGCATGGCTGCATCCGACAACCGCCGTCCGTCCGGCGGACACACGCTGTTCCGCTACACGGCAAAGGATATCGACGGAAGGACCGTCCGCGGCACGATGGAGGCGGCGGACTATGACGCGCTGTACGCGCAGCTGCTCGAGCAGGGACTGTATCCGCAGCGCGTCACCGGCCGCGGCGCAGACCGCCGCCCGCGCACGCTCCGTCCGCAGGAGCTCAGCGACCTGTGCCGCCAGCTTTCCACGCTGCTCGCCTCGGGCGTCAGTCTGGTGCGCGCGCTCACGATCATTTCCCAGGACGAGGGCATCAGCGCCGGTCTGCGCCGCGTGTACGAGAGCGTGCTGAGCGAGGTGCGCAAGGGCGCGAGCCTGTCCGACGCGCTCGAGGCGCAGCAGGTGTTCCCGACGCTCATGCTCGGCATGATCCGCGCGGGCGAGGGCAGCGGCAGGCTCGACCGGGTCGCGGAGCGGCTCGCCGTCCACTATGAAAAGGCGCATCAGATGAATCAGCAGGTCAGATCTGCGCTCATGTACCCGATGATCCTCGCCGTCCTCTCGGTCGCCGTCGTCATCGTCATCGTCACCTTCGTCCTGCCGCAGTTCAGCGACCTGTTCTCGACGATGGACTCCCTCCCGGCGGTCACGCTGGCGCTGATGGCGTTTTCCGACTTCATGGTGACAAAATGGTACCTGCTGCTGCTTGGGCTCGCGGCGCTCGCCGCCGCGCTGCGCGCGCTGCTGCGCGTACCGTCCGTCCGGCTCGCGCTCGACCGGTACAGGCTCACAATGCCGGTGTTCGGGCCGCTCTGCCGGGTCATCTGCACGGCACGCTTCGCGCGCACCATCAGCAGCCTGTACGCGAGCGGCCTGCCGATCATCACCGCGCTTCAGACCGCACGCGACACCATCGGCAACGCCTACATCGCCTCGCAGTTCGACGCCGTGCTCGCGCAGGTGCGCTCGGGCGTCAGCCTGTCCGCCGCGCTCGAGAGCGTGGACGGCTTCCAGCGCAAGCTGTGCAGCAGCATCGCGGTCGGCGAGGAGACCGGACAGCTGGATTCCATGCTGGATTCCATCGCGGACTCGATGGAGTACGACGCGCAGCAGGCGAGCCGCCGCATGATGACCATCCTCGAGCCGCTGCTGATCGTGCTGATGGCGTTTGTGGTCGGCTTTATCATCATCGCGGTCATGTCTCCGATCATCGGCTCGTACAGCGCGATCGAAGGGACCGGAACCGTATAAACCCATCTGAGGGGAGAAATGAGAATGAATACAACCGTTTTGGCGCTTCAGGAGGATCAGGTGCTCGCCGCGGTCGGCAGACCCGGCGCGAAGCCCTCCGTGCAGGCGCTCTACCGCGCCCCCGCGCACGGCGGCGGCATGGAAAACTGGGAAAGGGCGGTCGGCGCACTCTGGCAGGCGCATGACCTGCCGACGCGCGGCATCACGCTCGTCCTGCCGGACGAGGCGGTCGCTACCCGCACCGTCACCGCGCCGCCCATGCCGGAGAGCCGGCTCGAGGAGCTCGTGCAGCACGAGATGCGCACGCACACCGGTCAGCCTGTCGCGGCGGACTATCTGCCGCTCGGCACGGACGCCGACGGCCGTCAGCAGCTGTTCTGCGCCGCCTGCCGCAGGGAAACGATGGCAGGATACCTCGCGATGGCCGACCGGCTCGGTCTGCGCCTCGGCAGCGTGACCGTCCCCATGGCCGGACGGCTCCGCCTGCTGCGCGCCATGCCGTCGCTGCAAAGCATGACCTTTGTCTGCCTGTGCTTCGAGGGCAGCAGCGTGCTCTCGCTGCTCGTGGAGAACGACGCGTACCGCTATTCCAGCCGCAGCCGCGTTTTCAGCGAGCCTGGCACGCTGGATTTCGGCACCGAGATAACGCGCAGCGTCTCCGGCACGATGCAGTTCCACACGGCGAACCGCCCGGCGAGCCCGCTGACCGATGTGTTTTACGCCGGCTGCCCGGACGACGATTTCGAGGTCTGTCTCGCGGGCATCCGGGAACTTGGCCTGCGGGTGAGCCGTCTGCCGGAATGCCCGGCATTCCGCGCCCTGCCGAACGGCGAGAGGCTGAGCGACTGGCTCGGCTGCGCCGAGGCGCTGATTCGATGAGGAGGGACAGAGCGTGATTCGTGCAAACAAGGAGCTTGATCTGCTCCGCAGCTACCGCCGCCTGATGCGCGGCGAAAAGGGACGCTCCGGCCTGCTGCATCATTTTCTCACGCCGGCCGCGGTGTGCCTGCTCGTGTGCGTGCTGATCTGGGGCGTGCTGCTGCTGAGGAACAGCAGCCTGCGCCGCCGGACGGACGACGTCAATGACTGGCTGCGTGACCCGGCCGTCACCCAGCAGTACAGCGAGGCGGCGGACCGGCAGCAGTATAATGACAGTCTGGAGCAGACGCTCGGACAGGTGCAGGCGCTGACCGATGCGCTCGCCACCTATCCGCAGGTGGACAGCGCGCTGATCAGCCGGATCGGCGCGGCGGGCGGCGCCGAGGTCAGCATGGCGCTGACCGGCTACGACGCGGACACCGGCGCACTGCGCTTCGACGCGCAGAGCACCAGCGTCATCGACATCCCGGGCTATGTGCTCAAGCTGCAAAGCCTCGGCCTGTTCCAGAAGGTGGACTACACCGGCTATACCTATGAGGACGGCATGTACGTCCTCAGCCTGAACTGCATCCTGCAGGGAAAGGAGACCGCAGAATGAACCTCACCCTGACCGAACGGGACAAAAAGCTGCTCGGACTGACGGCCTGTCTCGCGATCCTCGCCGTATTCGGCGTGCATCTCATCCGCCCGGCGCTCGCCGAGCATGAAGCGCTGGGAGGCGAATATGAGGCCGCCCTGCAAAAGCAGCAGGAATATCAGGCGCAGATCGACGCGCGCGCGGCCCTCGACGACAGCATCGCGCAGAACGAGGCGGCGCTGAAGACCGCGGGCGAGCCGTACTATCCGGACGGTCTCGAGACCCGCCAGATGGACGACATCATCACGGGCCTCGCGCTCAAAAACGGCCTGTTCCCGCAGTCGCTGACGCTGACGGAGGCCGTTCCGGGCGCGGTCCGCGCCTATCTCGCCGTGCAGGAGCAGGCGGACGGCTCTGCTTCGCCTGCCGAAGGCGCAGACCAGACCGGCGAAGCACCGGACGCGCCTGCCGAAGCCGCAGACCAGACCGGCGAAGCCCCGGACGCGCCGCAGGCGGGCGGCGGCGTTTATATCGGCACCGCGACCCTCTCGGCGCAGGGCGACGTCAGCCAGTGGCTGCACTTCCTCGACGAGGTGGAGCACAGCTGCAAGGGGCTGCGCGTGACGAATTTCAGCATTTCGGACTATGATTACGTAGAAAACAACACGCAGGCGGTCAGCACCAGCCTGATCACCGGCACGCTGGAGATCTATCTGTGCGGCAGCGGCAGGGAGGCGGACGCATGAAAACCAATTTACGCATCGGCGAGGTGCTGATAGAGCGCGGCTGCATCACGCAGGAGCAGATGGAGCAGGCACTCGCCTACCAGAAGGAGCACCGCGAAAAGCGCGTCGGTCAGATCCTGGTCGAGCTCGGCTTTATCACCGAGACCCATGTGCTCGAGGCGCTGGCCGCCCGTCTGGGACTGGAGATCGTGAGCATCGGACAGATGCAGGTCGATCTGGCCGCCGTCCGCCTGATCCCGCGCGAGCTGGCGGAAAAGCAGAACCTGCTCGCGGTCCGCGCCTCGGAGGGGAGCCTCGAGATCGTGACGAACGATCCGCTCAACTACTTCGCCTTCGAGGAGGTGCGCCAGCTGACCGGCTGTCATGTGGTCATCCGCCTGAGCGAGCTGGGGCCGCTTCAGAGCGCGATCCGCTATTATTATGCCGAGGTCGGCGCACAGCAGGCGGCGCAGACCGCCAACGAGGGCTTCGCCGGGAGCGACGCGGCGCTCGTGCACATCGAGGAGAGCGAGAGCGGCGACCCGGAAGCGCCGATCGTCAAGCTGCTCAGCAGCCTGCTCGACCGCGCGGTCAGCACGGGCGCGAGCGACATCCATATCGAGCCGTTCGAGGGGAAAACGCGCGTGCGCATGCGCATCGACGGCACGATCGTCGACTATGTGACGCTCGAGCGCAGCGTGCATCAGCCGCTGATCGCGCGCATCAAGATCATGGCGAATCTGGACATCGCCGAGCGCCGTCTGCCGCAGGACGGTCATTTCCGCATCCGCGCGGGACAGGAGGGGCACGTCAACATCCGCGTCTCGCTCCTGCCGACCGTGTTCGGAGAAAAGGCGGTGCTGCGCATTCTTGCGGCGGCCGGTCATGTCGATCATGCGGAGCATTTCGGCATGGACGACGACAGCTACGCCCGGTTCCTGCCCATGCTGAACTCGCCGAACGGCATCATCTACCTCACCGGCCCGACCGGCTCGGGCAAGTCCACCACGCTGTACATGGTGCTCGAGTACCTGTCGCGGCGGCAGGTGAACATTTCCACGGTCGAGGACCCGGTAGAGCAGAACGTGCCGGGCATCAACCAGACGCAGGTCAATCCGGTCGCCGGGCTGACGTTCGAGTCCGGTCTGCGTGCGCTGCTGCGTCAGGACCCGGACATCATCATGGTCGGCGAGACCCGCGACGGCGAGACCGCCGGGATCTCGGTCCGCGCCGCCATCACCGGCCATCTGGTGCTGAGCACGCTGCACACAAACGATGCGGTCTCCAGCGTTGTCCGTCTGGCGGACATGGGTGTTGACCGCTATCTGATCGCGAATTCCCTGGTCGGTCTGGTGGCGCAGCGGCTGATGCGCAAGGTATGCCCGCACTGTGCGCGGGAGGCTGCGGTCACGCCGCAGGAGCAGGCGCTGCTCGGCCGGGACATCCGGACCGTCCGGCGCGGCGCGGGTTGCATGCACTGCAACGGGACCGGCTACCGCGGGCGCGTTGCCGTGCACGAGATCGTCGCCGTCGACCGCAGTATCCGCCGCATGATCAGCCGCGGCGCGGAGGCTGAGGAGATCGAGGCTTACGCGAGAGAGCATCAGGGGATGAAGAGCCTGCGGGAGAAGGGGCTGGAGCTGGTGCGGGAGGGCGTTACCACGCCGGAGGAGCTGCTGCGCATCGCCTATTATGCATAAAATTGCCGCCGCCGGGCGGCAGGGAGAGCCGCCGTCTGGCGGCGGGGGAAACGCCGTGCCCACGGCGGGGGGATTGCCGGGGTCTCCCGGCGGAGACAAAAGGGGACAGGACACCAAGTATGGTTTCCTGTCCCCTCTTGACTCCCCTTACCTTCCTTTGCGCTGACACATCGGAGATGTGCAGCGAAACGGGGGTTACGGGGG
>OODC01000637.1_pt1 | contig 20878 bp, 14 predicted proteins | sample 1671711 | NCBI WGS metagenome assembly OODC01 (sample SAMN06348184, study PRJEB24527) | human gut metagenome | reverse complement strand
CAAAGGAAGGTAAGGGGAGTCAAGAGGGGACAGGAAACCATATGGTGTCCTGTCCCCTTTTGCCCTTGTCGGTGGGCACCGACACCCCCGGCCGCCGAAGGCGGCCATTGTCCACGCTCACTTCGAGCGTAAATCTCGCTTCCAGCGGCGAGCCGCTGTATCGGCGGAAGGCCTGCCGTCTGCTGACGGTAAAGAAGAAGGCGCTCATCGCCTCCGGCGCGCCGAAGTTTCGCGACAGCTCAAAAAAAGACTTTACAGCGGCAGAGGGTTGTGGTATGCTGATAATAAGTGTTTGCAGGATTTCGTGGGGACGGACGACAGGTCCGCAGGCCTGCATCATATTTTATCTCATTATGTTGAAAAAAGGCAGATGAACGTCAGATCTGTCTTTGCGGCGCTTTATACCGCGTAAATAGAGAACAAATTTCGACTGATAAAGGAAAGTGATAAAACCGTTATGAAAGAAAAACTGAAGATCATACCGCTCGGCGGTCTCAACGAGATCGGCAAGAACATGACCGTGATCGAGTACGGCGGAGATATCGTCGTCATCGACTGCGGCGTCGCGTTCCCGGACGACGACATGCTCGGCGTAGACCTCGTCATCCCGGATACGACCTACCTCAAGCGCAACATCAACAAGCTGCGCGGCTACGTCATCACGCACGGCCATGAGGACCACATCGGCGCTATCCCGTATGTTCTGCGCGAATGCAACGCGCCGATCTATGCGACCCGTCTGACCTGCGGCATCATCGAGACCAAGCTCTCCGAGCACAGGATGCCCCAGAAGGTCAAGCTCAACCATGTCCGCGCCGGTGACACGATCAGGCTCGGCTGCTTCAAGATCGAGTTCATCCACACCAACCATTCGATCGCGGATTCGGTAGCGCTCGCCATCACCACGCCGCTCGGCACCATTCTGCACACGGGCGACTTCAAGATCGACCTGACGCCGGTCTCCGGCGAGATGATCGACCTCGTGCGCATCGGCGAGCTGGGCAAGAAGGGTCTGCTCGCGCTGATGAGCGACTCGACCAACGTCGAGCGCCCGGGCTACACCCCGAGCGAGAAGATCGTCGGCAAGTCGCTCGAGAAGTTCATCCTTGAGAGCGACCAGCGCATCATCATCGCGACGTTCGCCTCCAACGTGTCCCGTCTCCAGCAGATCCTCGATATCGCGGCCCGTGCAGGCCGAAAGGTCGCGGTCTGCGGCCGAAGCATGGAGAAGATCTCGCGTGTCGCCACCGAGCTCGGCTACCTCAAGGACACAGGCAAGGTCATGATCGACATTTCCGAGATCAGGCGCTACGCGCGCAGCCAGCTGATCATCGTATCGACCGGCTCGCAGGGCGAGACCATGTCCGCGCTGTACCGCATGGCATACGGCAGCCACAAGCAGGTGGAGGTCAATGCCGGCGACCGCATCCTCATCGCGGCGTCCGCCATCCCGGGCAACGAGAAGTCCATCAACAACATGGTCAACGAGCTGTACAAACAGGGCGCAGAGGTCATCTATGACCGCTCCGCAGCCATCCATGTTTCCGGCCACGCCTGCCAGGAGGACCTCAAGCTCATGCTCGGCCTGTGCAAGCCGAAGTATTTCATTCCGGTGCACGGCGAGTACCGCATGCTCGTGCAGCATGCCGGCCTGGCGCGCGAGATGGGCGTGAACCCGAAGAACATCCTCATCACTGAGATCGGCCGTCCGGTCGAGATCAGCGAGAATTCCGCCCGTCTGGGCAATCCGGTGCCGTCCGGCCGACTGCTTGTCGACGGTCTGGGCATCGGCGATGTCGGCACTGCCGTTCTGCGCGACCGAAAGCATCTGTCCGAGGACGGCCTGCTGATCGTCGTCGTCACGGTGGACGCGACGACCGGCGTCGTTATCGCAGGCCCGGACATCGTCTCCCGCGGCTTTGTCTACGTCAAGGAGGCCGAGGCGCTCATGGAGGAGCTGCGCACCATTTCGCAGATGGCGCTCGACCGCTGCTCGGTCGAGAACCTGCGCGACTGGAACAGCCTCAAGACTGCCATCAAGGGCGACGTCAGCGACTACCTGTTCAAAAAGACCAAGCGCAGCCCGATGGTGCTGCCCATCATTCAGGAAATCTGATTTTCTCCGTAAAAAAGAATATAACAAAACCGGGACCGGTTTCTCTTATAAGAGAGCCGGTCCCGGTTTTTGTCTGTCGATAAGCATTGTTTCAGACAATAACAGCAGCTGCGCGGCAAGTCATCCTTTGTACATGCCGATTCTGCACAGCTCGCGGATCATGTCGGGGATGGTCTGGCCGGCGACCTCAAGACGCTCGGCAGAGCCGGGATGCGCTTCGGAGAAGGTGTCCCACGCGGTGACGAGGTTCGGGGTCTTTTCCACATCGAACTGCCGGAGCAGCGGCTCGAAGCGCTCGACGGTCTCGCTGTAAATCGAGAGCACCTTGTACTTCTGCACGAAAAGCTCCTCCTCGGTCGTGAGCGAGCCGATGGCGAACGCGGACAGACCGTCCTGGCACAGCAGCTCGCCGTAGCCGTCAAGGATCATGGTCAGCTGCTTTTTGGTCATGCCGTCCAGATACCAGACCTCGTCGGCCTCGGCGTCGGGATGCACCGCGAGGAACAGCGGCTCGTCAAGCTCGGCATAGAACGCATGGATGAAGTCGGAGAGCTTTTCAAAGCTCAGATTTGCGGTGATGGTATTGCCGTCGCGCAGATACTGCTCGTTCAGCTTTTCGGGATAAGGCACGGTAACGCCTGCTGCGGTTTGAAACATATCGGAAATCTCCTTGCTGTGATGATTTTTATAAACGAATACTGATCTCGCCGGTCGAGAGCGTGGTCTCGGCGCCGTCGGCGGTGCGGATGAGCAGATGTCCCTCGCCGTCCAGACCGACGCACTCGGCCTCGTATTTTTCGAGCGGGGAGACGACCGTAATTTTCCGGCCGATGCAGCACAGTCGCTCGCGGTACAGCGCGACAAGCTCGCCCTCGCGTCCCTGCTCGACGAGCGAGTACGCCTGCTCAAAATGCGTCAGCACCGAGGCGATGAGGGCGGCTCTGCGCGGCACCGGGCCGAAGTCTGAGATAGCCCCGGCGACCCGGCGCACCTCCTCCGGCCACGCCGGGTTGGGGCGCAGATTGATGCCGATGCCGACGATGAGCGAGGAAACCGTGCCGCTCTCGCCCTCGATGACCGCCTCGGTCAGCGTGCCGTTGAGCTTTTTCCCCTGCATGAGCACATCGTTGACCCATTTGATCTCGGGGGTAAAGCCTGCGGTGTCGGAAACGGCCCGCGTGACCGCGACCGCCGCCGCGAGCGTGGCGTACTGGATGTGCGTCAGCGGCAGCGCAGGGTGGAGCAGGATGGTGAAGTACACGCCGGTGCCGGAGGGGGAGACGAACGTGCGCCCGAGACGGCCGCGGCCGCCGGTCTGCTCCTCCGCCGCGAGCACAAAGCCGTGCGGCCGGTCGAGATACTGCTCCTTCATGACCGTGTTGGTCGAGGTGAGGGAGGGCACGACGAGCATTTCGCGGCCGATGCAGCCGGAAGAGAGCAGCGCCTGCACCCCTGCGGCGGTCAGGCTGTCGTCGCTGTCCGCGAGGCGGTAGCCTTCACCCGGCACGCCGTCGATCGCCAGTCCCTCCGCGCGAAGCACGCCGATCGCCTTGTGAACCGCCGCCCGCGATACGCCGAGCGCTTCCGCAAGTCTGCCGCCCGAGAGCCGTTCGCCGCGCGCCTGTTCGAGCGCATGCAGCACCGCATCCTTTACCGCCATGTCCATTTTCCGCCTTTCAGATTTTCTGTCCAGTCTATTGTAAACGAAAAATGAAAATAGTACAATAGATATAATAATATTAGCCTGTTGAAAAGTCAGCTTTCTATTACGTGTTTCGTGCGGCAGCACGCATTTAATAGAATTTGCGCAGCAAATTCATCATTTCCGGGGGCGTGTACCTCGGAAATGATACAAGGGAAGAAAAAATGTGCCTGAAAGGCGCGGTTTTTCTTCAGTTTCGCTCGAAAGCGTGGTTTCGAGCGAGGATCAAAGGAGAGTACCGTTTTGAAGACCAAGCATGAAATACTGACCGCGCTCGCGCACAGCGGCGAAGAAAAGATTCTGCTCGCAAGCCTGCTCGACAAGGAGCATACCTGCGAAACGCGCGGCTACGCGACCAGCACCCGCTTTCTCAGCATGAGCGAGCGGGCGCTCTGCACCGAGGCGGTGCATCAGGCCGGGGCGACCGGCCATGCGCTGTTCTGGGGCGGCTACGAGGACGCCGAGCGCGGCATTTACCTGTTTTACCCGGATTACATGGACGAGGAGAGCGCAAGGCTGTCCGCGCCGCTCGCGCTGCTGCGCGCGCACAAGAGCCGCAGCGACACGCTGACCCACCGGGACTATCTCGGCGCGCTGATGGGACTTCAGATCGACCGCAGCGTCGTGGGCGATATTCTCGTGCACGACGAGGGCGCGGACATCATCGTTCTGGAGGACGTAGCGGAGTTCATCCTGATGAATTTCGGCAAGGCGGGCCGCAAGAACCTTTCGCTGACGCGCGAGGAGCTGTCCGATCTCCGGCAGGCCGTGACCGAGGAGAAGCGCGGCACCGGCTCGGTCGCCTCGCCCCGCCTCGACAGCATCGCCTCCCTCATTTTCGGTCTGCCGCGAAAGGACGCGCAGGCGCGCATCGAAAAGGGACTCGTGTTCGTCAACAACGCGCCCTGCCTCAAGCCGGAGCGCCAGATCGCCGAGGGCGACCGCATCACGGTGCGCGGACTGGGGCGCGCGAGGGTCGAGAGCTTCGGCGGGACCAGCCGGAAGGGCAGAATATTTTTGGATTTTGTTCGGAACATGTAATTTGGTTCGAAATATGTAAAAAACCGCCTGTTGCCAAGCGATTACCCCTATGGTATACTGGATATAACAGCAACAAACCATACCCGTTCCGCGCATGGTCTGCGGATTTTCAAAAGAGGTGTTTGTGATGAGAAAAAGACTGCTCGCCGCTCTGCTGAGCGCCGTCCTGCTGCTGACCCTTGTGCCGGCGGCCTTCGCGGCGTCCGATCTGGACGGCCACTGGGCGGAAAAATATATCGACTATCTTGCGGATGAGGACATCATCAACCCCTCCGCGACGACCGGCAAATACCAGCCGGATACAAAGGTGACCCGTGCCGAGTTCATGCGCTACATCAACCGCGCGTTCCACTTCACGGAAACGGCCTCCATCAGCTACACCGACGTGCCGAAGAGCGCGTGGTACTATGAGACCGTGTGCATCGCGCAGAAATATGGCTACATCAACGGCGTGGGCGGCGGCAGAATGGACCCGACCGGCACCGTGACGCGCGAGCAGGCTGCGACCATCATCGGCCGCCTGTACAAGGCCGACCCGGGCAATGTGTCCCCGTCGAGCCTCGACTTCAAGGACAAGGCGAAGATCTCGAGCTGGTCGGCCGGCTACATCAGAGCGGCGGTCGACAAGGGCTTCCTTGCCGGCTACAGCGACGGCACCTTCCGTCCGACCCGCGAGGTAACGCGCGGCGAGGTCGCGAAGATCATCTATTATTACCTCGGAACCTCGCTTTCGAGAGCCGGAAAGGCCTATACGGGCGCCGACCTGCGCGGGGATACGACGAACGCTACCATTTCGGAGAGCTGTACGCTGTCCGATGCGACGATCGAGGGCGATCTGTTCATCACGGAGGGCCTCGGTACGGACGCGGTAACGCTGAGCAACGTGACGGTCGAAGGAACCATCATCATTTCGGGCGGCACGGTAACAATGACAAATACGACGAGCGACCACATCATCGTGTCCTCGGCGATGGGGCGCCTGCTGCAGACCACTGCGACAGGCGCGTCGCGCTTTTCGGAGGCCGAGGTCCGCACGGCGGCGGTGCTGTACGAAAAGGTACTGACCGACGGCTATGACGGCTTCGAGAACGTAACGGTCAGCGGCGGGAACAAGGTCTCGCTGACGGTCGACGCGGATCTGCTGAAGCTGACCGTGAACGCCCCGGCGACCGTCACGACGACGGCGGCGGCGAAGGTGTATCATCTCCGGGCGAACAGGGCCGCGACCGTCACCGGCTACGGCTCGGTGTATCAGGCGGATGTCCGCACGGACGGCGTCAGCTTCACGAAGGACGTAGCGCTCGGCGGCTATACGCTCGCGAGCGGCGTTTCGGTGATGGTGGCGGGCGAGAAGAAAACCACTTCGAGCATGGCCTCGGTTTCTCCATCGAGCGTCATCCTTGACCTCGGAGACGAGGAGTCGCTTGCAGACGGCGTGGAGTTTTCGCTTCCGTCCGGCGTCACGGCGGAAAAGCTGCTGCTGGACAGCAGCGAGCTGACCAGCACGGCCTTCGAAACCACGAGCCGCGGCCTCCGCGTGAAGGCGGACACACTGAAGACGCTCTCGACCGGCAGCCATACGCTGACGTTCCGCCTGTCGGACGGGCAGACCGCGACCGTCATGGTCTCGGCGACGCGCGAGACGGCGGCGCAGCCGGTGCAGACGGCTGCGTTCGACCGCTATTACCGCAGCACGAATTTCAGGGATATTTCGGTCAAGCTCGAGGGCGTGAACGCGAAGAGCGACATCGCAAAGGTCGTTCTGGGTCTGACACCGCTCTCGTATGAGTTCGACGAGGCCTCGCGCACGCTGACCCTGCGCCGCGCAGCGCTTGCGCAGCTCCCGAGCGGAACCTATACCGTGACCGTCGAGACGCAGAGCGGCGGCAGCGTGCAGGCGGTCGACCTGACGGTCAGCGACACGACCCCGGCAGGCGTCAATGCGCTCACGGCAGCCTATCGGAGCGCGTCTCCGGCGGCGGTGCGCTTTGCGGTGCCCATGCAGGGCAGGAGCGTGCGCAGCATCACGGTCGCGCAGGACGGCCGCGCGTATACGCTGAACGCCGGCACGGATTACTTCGCCGCCTCGGACGGCATTTCGCTCGCGGCGAATGTGCTCGGGCGGTACGGGGTCGCGGGCGCGTGCACGGTCTACACGGCGGCGCTCTCGGACAATTCCATCTGGCTGCTCGCGGCGGACTGCATCTGAAAGAGGCAGGAAGGGCGGCGGTCTTTGCGCCGCTCCGCTTCCGGCAGAGAAATGTCCTTGCATTTTATACGGTTTTCGAGTAAACTATAATTTAGGAAAATAGCATGAGGAGTGTGGAGCATGGAAGCACAGAAATACAAGCGCGTACTGATCAAGATCAGCGGCGAGGCCCTTGCGGGCGACAAGCATTTCGGTCTGAACTTTGATGTAATCGGCCCGGTCTGCGACGTGATCAAGAAATGCAGCGAGGAGGGCTGTGAGATCGGCATCGTTGTCGGCGGCGGCAACTTCTGGCGCGGCGTCAAGGACGGCGGCGGCAAGATGGAGCGCACGCGCGCAGACCATATGGGTATGCTCGCGACCACCATCAACGCCCTTGCCCTTCAGGATGCGCTGGAGCAGCGCGGCGTGGACGTTCGCGTACAGACCGCTATCGAGATGAACAAGATCGCAGAGCCGTACATTCGCTCTCGTGCGACCCGTCATCTGGAAAAGGGCCGCGTTGTCATCTTCGGCTGCGGCACCGGCTGTCCGTTCTTCTCGACTGATACCGCAGCGGTGCTGCGTGCGGCTGAGATCGGCGCGGACGTTATCCTGCTGGCGAAGAACGTTGACGGCGTTTACGATTCCGATCCGGCGGTCAATCCGGACGCGAAGAAGTACGACCAGCTGTCCTACATGGACGTTCTGAACCAGGGTCTCGGCGTTATGGATTCGACCGCGACCTCGCTGTCGATGGATAACCATATTCCGATCCTTGTATTCGCGCTTTCCGACCCCGAAAATATTCACCGTGCCGTAAACGGCGAGAAGATCGGCACGCTCGTAGAGGAGGCAAAATAAATGAAAGAACAGCTCAAGGCCCACGAGGCAAAAATGCAGAAGACGCTCGATGTACTCGCGAAGGAACTTGCAGCGGTCCGCGCAGGCCGTGCAAACCCGGCAGTGCTCGACAAGATCACCGTAGAGTATTACGGCGCACCGACTCCGCTCAACCAGGTCGCGGCGATCTCGACCCCTGATCCGCGCACGCTGGCAGTCCAGCCGTGGGACGGCTCGGTGCTCAAGGCGATCGAGAAGGCGATTCAGGTCTCCGATCTGGGCATCAATCCGCAGAACGACGGCAAGCAGATCCGCCTGTCCTTCCCGCCGCTGACCGAGGAGCGCCGCAAGGAGCTCATCAAGGGCGCGTCCAAGACCGGCGAGGAAGCGAAGGTTGCCCTGCGCAACATCCGCCGCGACGCGATGGACAAGTTCAAGTCCGCGCAGAAGAAGAGCGAGATCACCGAGGATGAGCTGCACGAGGGCGAAGACAAGATGCAGAAGCTGACCGACAAGTACGTCAAGGAAGTTGACGCGATGGTCGCTAAGAAGTCCAAGGAGCTTGCAGAAGTTTAACTTCTGCGTATAGGGGACTTCGGAAGTCCCCTATATCTGAACACCGGTTCCGGAGAAACCGGCGTTCAGTACCCGAACGACGCCGCCCAAGGCGGCTGGGTCGGGGTAGCAAAACCCACGCGCATGTCGCGGGTTTTGCTGCGGCGCGAGCGCCGCTGTTGAATGCCGCCGCAGAGCGGCGGTCGTCTGCGGACGGGACCGAGATGCTCGTCATTCTTAATGAATGACTGCATCTGAGGTTGCAGTTTGCAAGCAAACTGGGATTTTATGCGCTGCTTTGCAGCGCGTGCAAGAGTGCATCGGGGGCGGCGGTATTCGTCGCCCTTTTGCATGAAGTAAGGCGGATTTTTACCGCAAGAGGGACAAAAACGGGGAGGAAACAGGTTGGGACTGTTTACACGAAAAAAGAAAGAGAACGTGCAGGAAAACCGTCCGGTTCCGCAGCATATCGCGGTCATCATGGACGGCAACGGCCGGTGGGCGAAAAAACGCGGTCTGCCGCGCAAGGCAGGCCACAAGGTCGGCGCGGAGACCTTCCGCACGATCGCGACCTACTGCAAGGACATCGGCGTGAAGTATTTTACCGTCTATGCGTTCTCTACCGAAAACTGGAAGCGGCCGCAGGACGAAGTCGACGCGCTGATGAACCTGTTCCGCGCCTATCTGAAGGAGGCGGCGGAGACCATGTACGAGCGCGGCGTTGCGGTGCGCGTTCTGGGTGATCTGAGCGTGCTGCCGGAGGATATCCGCGCACAGATCGCGGAGGTGGACGAGATCGCAGACCGGCTCGGCCCGGATGCCGCGACCGCGTCGCTCTGCATCAACTACGGCGGCCGCGACGAGATCAAGAACGCCGTTCGCGCGATCGCGCAGCAGGTGAAAAACGGCGAAATTCAGCCGGAGAACATCACGGAGGAAACCATCGGCGCGCACCTTTACACGGCGCATATGCCCGACCCTGACCTCATCATCCGTCCCTCGGGCGAGATCCGCACGTCGAACTTCCTTCTGTGGCAGTCGGCGTACTCCGAATATTATTTCACCGATGTGCTGTGGCCGGACTTCAAAACGAGCGATCTGGACGCGGCAATCGACAATTTCAACAGCAGAAACCGCCGTTTCGGCGGCGTATAACGCGCGGAAAACCGTTTTCCGCATAGATAACCAAAACGGGTGATAGAATATGAAAGCAAGAGTGTTATTCGGCGTGTTCGGCTTTATTTTTGTGCTGCTCGCGCTGTATGTATTTCCGCCCATCGTTCTGGAGGCGGTCGTCGCGGCGCTGTGCGTCATCGCGACCTGTGAGGTGCTCGGCTCGACGAAGCTCGTGCACAACCGGCTCGAGCTGCTGCTCGCGATGCTCATGTCGCTCGGTCTCGCGGTCGGTCATTTTACCGTGCTGCCGCTCGACCTGACCGACGTGATGCAGGGTCTTGTTCTCGTCATGCTCGTCGGCTCGTTCGCCATCGAGCTGAAATTCCACGACAGCATGAAGGTGTCGCAGGTGGCGTGGGGCTTTTTCGGCGCGCTGCTCGTGCCGTACCTGCTGCTCAGCCTGCTGCGCATTTTCCAGATGAACTACCATCACGGCCCGTTCATCGTTCTGCTGCCGCTGCTCGCGGCGTGGGGCGCGGATACCTGCGCTCTGTTCGCCGGCATGTTTTTCGGCAGACATAAGCTCGCGCCGGTCGTCAGTCCGAAAAAGACGGTCGAGGGCGCGGTCGGCGGCGTGATTGGCGGCGCGGTGCTCGTTCTGATCGCGGCGCTCATCATGAACAGCACGCTGAAGCTCGGTCTGCCGCTGTGGGCGGCGGTCGTGCTCGGCGCTGTGGGCGCGGTGCTGGGCGAGATCGGCGACCTGTCCTTTTCGATCATCAAGCGCCAGACCGGCATCAAGGACTACGGCCATATTTTCCCGGGTCACGGCGGCGTGCTCGACCGCTTCGACAGCGTGATCTTTGTCGCGCCGTTCGCGGAATTTCTGTTCCGCATCGTATTCTGACAGAGCAATCCAACCATCGCTGCATTCCGCAGTTTCAGGAGCATAGATTATGAAAAAAATAGCGATTTTAGGTTCTACGGGTTCAATCGGCACGCAGACGGTCGATATTCTGCCTTCGATCGAGGCTGAAGTCGTCGCGTTGACGACCAACCGCCGCATAGGCTTACTGGAGGAGCAGGCGCGCGCCCTGCATCCGAAAATGGTGTGCGCGTTCGACGAAAACGCGGCGAAAGAGCTTCGCGTGAAGCTCGCGGACACGGACATCGAGGTGCTGACCGGCATGGACGGTCTGATCGCCTGCGCCTCGGAAAGCGGCGCGGACATCGTTGTGACCGCCGTTGTAGGCATGGTCGGCCTGCTGCCGACGCTCGCCGCCATCGACGCCGGAAAGGACATCGCGCTCGCGAACAAGGAAACGCTCGTGTGCGCTGGCGGCATCGTCATGGAGGCGGCGCGAAAAAAAGGCGTGCGCATCCTGCCGGTCGACTCCGAGCATTCGGCGATCTTTCAGTGTGTGCAGGCCGCGAACGGAAACCCGGTCTCGAAGATCCTGCTCACGGCTTCTGGCGGCCCGTTCTTCGGGAAAAAGTTCGAGGAAATGCGCGGCATGACGCGCGAGCAGGCGCTTGCGCACCCGAACTGGTCGATGGGCGCGAAGATCACCATCGACTCCGCGACCATGATGAACAAAGGACTGGAGCTGATCGAGGCGATGTGGCTGTATGACCTGCCGCCCGAGGACATCGAGATCGTCGTACATCGCGAGAGCATCGTGCACTCGGCCGTGGAATTTGCGGACGGCGCGGTCATCGCGCAGCTCGGCCTGCCGGATATGCGCCTGCCCATTCAGCTCGCGCTGACCTGGCCGGAGCGCGTGCCGTGCAAAGTGCCGCGCATGTCGCTCGCAGAGGTCGCGAAGCTCACATTTTTCGCGCCGGATTACGAGGCGTTCCCGGCGCTGAATCTCGCAAAGCAGGCTGCCGCCCTCAAGGGCGACCGCGGCGCGGTGCTCAATGGTGCAAATGAAGCGGCCGTCGGTCTGTTCCTCGACGGAAGGATCGGCTTTACCGAGATCGCGGAGCGCGTTTCGCACGCACTGGACAGCATCCCGTACAGGAAGGACATCACGCTCGACGACGTGCTCGCCGCCGACAGAGCCGCACGCGAGCTCGTTCTGGGCTGAGACGGCTGACCCGGAAAGGAGACAGCTTTGCAGGTACTTTCAATTATTCTGGCCATTCTGGCCTTCGGCGTGCTGGTCATCGTGCATGAATTCGGCCATTTTATCACCGCCAAGCGCGGCGGCGTGCAGGTCAATGAATTCTGGATCGGCATGGGCCCGACCATTCTCAAGCACGAATATCATGGCACGATGTACTGCCTGAAGCTGCTGCCGGTCGGCGGCGCGTGCGTCATGGAGGGAGAGGACGGCGAAAGCGAGAGCGAGCACGCCTTCGGCAGGGCGCGCCTCCGCCGCCGCATCCTCATCGTCGCAGCAGGCGCGCTGATGAATTTTCTCATCGGCTTTGTCATCCTGCTGTTCGCGGTGCAGGCGCCGACCGATAACGGCTTTATCACCACGACCGTTGCGAGCATCAGCGAAGGCAGCTCGGTGCTCGAGGGCGGCTTGCAGGAGGGCGACACGATCATCAGCATCGACGGCTTCCGACTGCTCGTGCGCAGCGATCTGAACGTCGCGATGGGCATGAGCAGCTCGACGACGCACAGCGTCAAGGTGCGCCGCGGCGGCGAGACGGTCGAGCTGCCGTCTGTGCCGTTCGAGGCGCGCATCGACGACGGCGAGGGCGGAAAGCTGATCGGCCTCACCTTCGGCGCGACGCCGGATACCGTGGTTTCGCGCGTGCAGCATGCAGCGCTGACCGCGCTCGATGACGCGCGTCTCGTGTGGGTCAGCCTCGGTCAGCTGCTCGGCGGCAGGGTCGGCGTGAACGACCTGGCCGGACCGGTCGGCGTGGCTTCGACCATGGCTGTGACCGCACGGGTGAACATCCGGGCGTTTTTGCAGCTCGTGGCGTTCATCTCCATCAATCTCGGCGTGATGAACCTGCTGCCGCTCCCGGCGCTCGACGGCGGCCGCCTGGTGTTCCTCATCATCGAGGGCATCCGGCGCAAGCCCGTGCCGCCGAAGTACGAGGGCCTTGTGCACGCGGCCGGTCTCATGCTGCTGCTCATGCTCATGGTCTACGTCACGGGACACGACATCCTGCGCCTGCTGACAGGCAGAATGATGCAGTAAAATCAACACAGGGGGTGCAGGAAACCATCCTGCGCCCCGTGTTCGCTTCAAAAGAGGGATAGATATGAAACTGACAAAACAGATTAACATCGGCGGCGTTCCGGTCGGCGGCGGCGCGCCCATCGCCATCCAGTCCATGACGAACACGGACACGCGCGACGCGAAAGCGACGCTTGCACAGATCCGTGCGCTCGCGGAGGCAGGCTGCGACATCGTAAGATGCGCGGTGCCGGACAAAACGGCGGCGGAGGCGCTGCGCGAGATCTGCGCAGGCTCGCCCATTCCGGTCGTGGCGGATATCCATTTCGACTACCGTCTGGCGCTTGCCGCCATTGAGGCGGGTGTGGACAAGATCCGCCTGAACCCCGGCAACATCGGCGGCGCGGATCGCGTGCAGGCGGTCGTGAAGGCCGCAAAGGAGCGCCATCTCCCTATCCGCATCGGCGTCAACTCCGGCTCGGTCGAAAAGCACATCCTCGAGAAGTTCGGCGGCCCGACCCCGGAAGCCATGGTCGAGAGCGCGCTGTATCACGTAAAGCTGCTGAACGACTGCGATTTTGACGACATCTGCATCTCGATCAAGTCCTCGTCCGTGCCGAACACCATGCAGGCGTATCTGCTCGCGAGTGAGCGGACGAGCTATCCGCTGCACCTCGGCGTGACCGAGGCCGGCACGGAGTACATGGGCACGATCAAGTCGGCAGCCGGCATTGGCGGCCTGCTCGCGCTCGGCGTGGGCGACACCATCCGCGTGTCGCTGACCGACGACCCGGTCAAGGAGGTCCACGCCGCGAAGGCGATCCTGCGCGCCGTCGGACGCGCGGAGGAGGGCATCAACGTCGTTTCCTGTCCGACCTGCGGCCGCACGCGCATCGACCTGATCGGCATCGCGAAGGAGGTCGAGCGCCGCTGCGCCGAGATCCGCGGCAAAAAGCTGAAGATCGCGGTCATGGGCTGCGTTGTCAACGGCCCGGGCGAGGCGCGCGAGGCCGACCTCGGCATCGCAGGCGGCGACGGCGAGGGCCTGATCTTCCGCCGCGGCGAAATCCTCCGCAAGGTGCCGCAGGAACGGCTTGTGGACGAGCTTATGGATGAAATCGCACATTTCGAAGGAGAATAATCGGTGGCTGCCAAGCTGATAGAGGTTTTTAACAACTGCAAATGTGTCGGAGAGGAGCAGCATCTTGCCGCAGGCGAGGTGCGCTCTCTCGCATTCGGAGACAACCGCTCGGTCATGGTCATCGAGCTGGGTCTGCATGAAGTCGTAAAGCGCGACACGCTTGCGAAGGCCGAAAAGCAGCTCGCGAGCGCCTACGGTCTCGACCGCGTGTGCATCGAGCCGCGCTACGAGCTGCCGGGCGAGCTGCCGGGCGAGTATATCCGCTCGCTGTACGACGATATGGCGGCACGGATGCCGTCGGCGCGCGGCCTGCTGCATGCGGAGAACTGGGAGTATGCGGACGGTGCGCTGCATATCCCGATGGACACCATCTGCGAAAAGCATTTCGAGACCGCGCTGCGCCATCTCGAAGCGCGTATCCGCCGCGAGACCGGGCGGAGCTGCCCGGTCCATGCCGTGCCGCTCGAGCAGACGGACGGCGGGCCGGTGCAGGAGAATGAGCAGGAACGCGCGGAACTTTTGCACAAGGCTGTGGAAAAAGCTGCAAGCGAAGCGCAGAGCGAGCCAAAGCCGAAAAAGCCTGCCCGTCAGATGCGCTCGGAGGGCCCGGCATACCAGCGCCCGAAGACCGAGAAGGTCCGCGAGGACGATCTCGTGTTCGGAAAGCTCATTCAAGACCCCATCGTCTCGGTCAACGAGGCCGTTTCGGCCTACGACATGGTCACCATTCAGGGCGAGGTGTTCTTCACCGAGCACAAGGATATCCACAGCAAAAAGACCGGCAAGGACTATGTGAAAATCGCCTTCGACATCACCGACCGCACGAATTCCGTGCGCGTCTCCAAATTCCTTGCGGCTGACAAGGCCGGCGACACGGCCTCGCTCATCAAAAAGGGTCTGTACTGCACCGTGCAGGGCAAAATGGTGTTCGACACCTACGCTCGCGAAATGGTGCTCGAGCCGACCGGCATCGTCAAGGCGAAAAAGCCGGAGCGAAAGGACACCTATGACGGCATGAAGCGCGTCGAGCTGCACCTGCATACCAATATGTCCGCGATGGACGGCATGAGCTCGACCGCCTCGCTGCTGTGCCGCGCGGCAAAGTGGGGTCACCGCGCCATGGCCATCACCGACCACGGCGTTGCGCAGGCGTTCCCCGAAGCGCTCCACGCACAGGAGGGCAAGCAGAAGGACATCATCGGGGACATGAAGATCATTTACGGCATCGAGGCGTACTACGTCAACGATGCGGACAGCCTGTCTGTCGTGCGCGGCAGGAGCACCGAGCCGCTTACCGGCACGTTCATCGTGTTCGACCTCGAGACGACCGGTCTCAACCCGGCGAACGAAGAGATCACCGAAATTGCCGCGGTGCGCATGGTCGAGGGCGAGATCCGCGACTCCTTCCAGACCTACGTCAATCCGCACAAGCCCATCCCGGCCGAGATCACCGAGCTGACCGGCATTTCGGATGAGACGGTCGCAGACGCGCCCGACCTCGATACTGCCGTCCCCGCGTTTCTCGAATGGGCAGGGGAGGGACAGTATCCCCTCGTCGCGCACAACGCAGGCTTCGATATGGGCTTTCTGCGGACAGCCTGCAAACGGCTTGGCATCGAGCGCGACTTTACGAGCATCGATACCCTCGAAATGAGCCGCCTGATGCTGCCGCACCTGCATAAATTCAAGCTGAACATTCTGGCGAAGGAATTACAGGTCGGCCCGTTCGAGCATCACCGCGCAAGCGAGGATGCCGCGGTGCTCGGCCGCATTTTCGTCAAGCTGCTCGCGCGGCTCAAGGACGAGATGCACGCGGTCACGACCGCCGACATCAATCCGGTGCTCGCCGCGACGACCGACCGCAAAAACAAGCTGAAAAACCTGCCGCGCTACCACTTTATCATTCTGGTCAAAAATCAGGCCGGTCTGCGCAACCTGTATCAGCTCATTTCCAAGAGCTTTCTCGAATACTATAACAAGCGCCCCATCATGCCGCGCAGCGAGCTCATCCGCCACCGCGAGGGACTGATCTTCGGCTCGGCGTGCGAGGCGGGCGAGGTGTTCCGCGCGCTCACCAAGGGCGCGGAGTGGGACGAGATCAAGCGGCTGGCCGAGTTCTATGACTACCTCGAGATCCAGCCGATCGGCAACAATAAATTCATGCTTGCCAAGGGGCTCGCGAAGGACGAGGAGCAGCTGCGCGACTGGAACCGCGACATCCTGCGCCTTGCGGACGAGCTGGGCAAGCCGTGCTGCGCGACCGGCGACGTTCACTTCCTCGAGCCCGAGGACGAGGCCTTCCGCCGCATCCTCATGGCCGGTCAGGGCTTTTCGGACGCCGACAATCAGGCGCCGCTCTACCTCAAGACCACGGACGAAATGCTGAAGGAATTCTCCTATCTCGGCGAGGACCGTGCGTATGAGGTCGTGGTGAAGAACACCAACATGATCGCCGATCTGTGCGACGTCATCCGTCCGGTTCCGCGCGAGAACTATCCGCCGCACATCGACGGCTGCGAGGACGATCTGCGCAATATGTGCTACGACAAGGCAAAGCGCATCTACGGCGACCCGCTGCCCGAGCAGGTGCAGGCGCGCCTTGACCGCGAGCTGAACTCCATCATCGGCAACGGCTACGCCGTCATGTACATCATCGCGCAGAAGCTCGTTACCAAGTCGCTCGCGGACGGCTATCTGGTCGGCTCGCGCGGCTCGGTCGGCTCGTCGCTCGCGGCGTTCATGTCGGACATTACCGAGGTTAATTCGCTCGCGCCGCACTATCTCTGTCCGGACGACAAGTACATCGAATGGCACGAGGATTACTCATGCGGCGTCGACCTGCCGGACAAGATCTGTCCGAAATGCGGCAAACCGCTCACCAAGCAGGGCTTTAACATCCCGTTCGAGACCTTCCTCGGCTTCGAGGGTGACAAGGTGCCGGATATCGACCTGAACTTCGCCGGCGAATATCAGTCGCGCATCCACTGGTACACGGGCGAGATCTTCGGCCACGACCATGTGTTCCGAGCGGGAACGATCGGTACGGTCGCGGAAAAGACCGCCTATGGCTACGTCAAGAAATACATGGACGAGCGCGGCATCGAGTGCTCGCGTGCCGAGGAGAACCGCCTCGCCGCAGGCTGTACCGGCGTGCGCCGCACCTCGGGTCAGCATCCGGGCGGCGTTGTTGTCGTGCCGAAGGAGATCGAGATCTACGATGTCTGTCCGGTACAGCATCCGGCGGATGACCCGGATTCCGATATCATTACCACCCATTTCGAGTACCACTCCATCGACGCAAACCTCCTGAAGCTCGACGAGCTCGGTCACGATGACCCGACCATGATCAAGCACCTCGAGAACCTCACCGGCATCAACGCGCAGGAGATCCCGCTTGACGACCCGGAGACAATGAGCCTGTTCCACTCGTGCAAGGCGCTGCGCTACAAGGGCGAAAACCCGGACACCGACCCCATCCTGGGCGACCTCGGCTGCGTAGCGGTGCCCGAGTTCGGCACCAAGTTCGTCCGCGGCATGGTCAAGGAGACCCATCCGTCCACGTTCGCAGAGCTTGTCTCGATCTCCGGTCTGTCCCACGGTACGGATGTATGGCTCGGCAACGCGGCCGAGCTCGTGCGCAAGGGCATCCCGCTGTCCGGCTGCATCTGCTGCCGAGACGACATCATGAACTATCTTATTTTACAGGGCGTCAAGCCCAAGCTGTCGTTCAAGACGATGGAGTCCGTCCGAAAGGGCAAGGGTCTGACCGAGGAGATGGAGACCGCCATGAACGAGCAGCACGTTCCGGAATGGTACATCGATTCCTGCAAGAAGATCAAGTACATGTTCCCGAAGGCGCACGCGGTCGCTTATGTCATGATGGCGTTCCGCATTGCCTGGTTCAAGGTACATAAGCCGCTCGCGTTCTATTCGGCGTACTTTTCGGTCCGCGCGAAGGGTTTTGATGCGTCCTGCATGGTCAAGGGCGACAAGGTGTGTCTGGATAAGATGGCGGAGCTCAAGCAGAAGGACCGCGACAAGACCATTTCCGCCGCTGAGAAGGATATGATGACGACGCTCGAGGTCTGTCACGAATTTTACCGCCGCGGCTTCACGTTTGAGCCGATGGATGTGTATGCCTCGGACGCGACGCGGTTTCTGGTCACGGAAAACGGACTTATTCCGCCCTTTACGTCCATGCCGGGCATCGGCGAGCAGGCGGCGCAGAGCATCGTCGAGGAGCGCAAGAACGGCAAGTTCCTCTCGGCGGAGGAAATGATCATCCGCTGTCCCAAGGCGTCCAAGGCGGTCGTCGAGCTGCTCGACCAGATCGGCGCGCTCGGTTCGATGCCGAAAACGACGCAGATGAGTCTTTTCTAAAAAATTTTTACCGTCAGCAGACGGCAGGCCTTCCGCCGATACAGCGGTGTGCCGCTGGAGGCGAGAATAGCTGCTGATGGGCAGGCTGGGCATTGCCGCCGCCAGGCGGCGGGGGCAAAAGGGGCAGGGACACCAAGGTTTCCCTGCCCCTCTTGACTCTCCAACCTTTCCTTAGGACGCGACTCCCTTCGGTCGCGCGTCTAAAAGCGAGGGGCCCACAGGGGCGTCTGGTGCTTCAAGATACAGCACTTGATGGAAGCGGAGCTTTTCGCAGAACAAGACGAACGCTCTGCACCGTCTGGCCGCGCACTGACAGCGCTGCAAATCACGCAAGCTGACGGCGCGGCGACAGCCGCGCCCGAAATATGGCTCCTCCCCTTTATCTAACAGGAGGTGTAAATCGGAATAAATCAGCGAATCTCGCAAATTTTTTGTGTTTGTGTGAAAATACCAAAATCACGACGTATATTTTATGAAAAAAGCAGAACTTCAAAAACTTTGCTCAAAGCGGTTGACATTTGCATCGACATCGCGCTACAATAACATCGTCAGATAACGAGGACGTACTCGTGACATAGCGAGGACGTACACGCTGACAAATAAAGCACAGGTTTGCCGATGGAAGTGAGGTATCGTTCGGCATGAAAGTTACTATGAAGGAAATCGCCGAGCGCGCCGGAGTTCATCCGTCAACAGTCGATAAGGTCGTACACCACCGTGTAGGTGTCAGTGATGAAGTTCGTGCAAGGGTGCAGACCATCATCAACGAACTGGGCTACACGCCCAATCCGAGCGGTCGTGTATTGCAGCGGCAGGGCAAAGTGTACCGCATTTCCGCCATTCTGGTGGAGGTAGATGCACTGCCGTACCTGAAAAAAGGCATCGAACGCGGCGTGAAAGAGCAGACCGGCTTTGACATCGAGATCACCTACGCTGTCACCGGCTTCCAGGAAGCCAAGCGGCAGAGCGAATACATCGACAAGGCGGTCCTCGACAAGGCGGACGGCATCATTCTCAGTCCGATCAACGCGGACTGTGTACGTCGAGCGATTGACCGAGCGGCTGACGCAGGTATTCCCGTTATCACTACGGATTCGGATATCGACGGTTCGCGCCGTACCTGCTGTGTCAGCATCGACAGCGCAAGAGCCAGCCGTATTGCCGGTCGGCTGATGGGTCAGTTTCTGAACGGAAACGGCAAAATCGCCATCATTTCGAGTGCAATCGAGACCGAAAACAACAACTACTATGTGCAGATGCGTGAACAGGGATTTGCAGATTTTCTCAAAGTAGAGTATCCGCAAATCGAGATCGTATCGCGTGTGGAGAGCTTCGAGGACCCGCAGATCACCTATGAAAAAACGGTACAGCTGCTGGCTGAACAGCCTGATCTGCGCGGCATCTACATCACCTGCGGCGGCGTGGCTCAGGTCGGCAGAGCGCTGATCGAGAGCGGCCGGTCGAAGGATATTCGGGTACTGTGCTACGAGGATTATCCTGAGATCGTGGAACTCATGCGGCAGGGCGTTGTAGACTGGACACTCGGCGGCGAAAAAGATGAGCAGGGCGCACTTCCGGTCAAGCTGATCATGGATCAGCTAGTATTCGGCAGAAAGCCTGCACAGGAGCAGTTTTTTACCGAGACCCGCATTCTGGTCAAGGAATGTTTATAAAAAGTATTTGCTGAAAAATGCAAATATTTTTTATAGAGTGTTGAGAGTACGTTCTCGTAAAATGTAAAATGAACAAAATACCGTCGAAGAATATTTGCTGAAAGATGCAGATATTTTTTCAGGAGTGTTGCGAGGACGTACTCGTAACATGTATATAGAAATACTGCGGAGAAACCAGCAAAACAGCAAATCTGCTCATAAAATACCTGCAAATGTGCAGATATTTTTTATAGAGATTTACGAGTACGTTCTCGTAAAGAGAAAAGACACCAAAATAAGAAGAACCGACATGAATTTAAGGAGGAATTTATCATGGAAGAACTGAGAATCGGTCTGGTAGGCACCGGCGCAATCGGCCGTACCCACATTGAACGCATCAACAACACCCTGCAGGGCGGCAAGGTTGTTGCCTGCGCGGATGCAAATATCGACTTCTGCAAGTCGGTAGCCGAGAAGTACGGCATCAAGGCTTACGAAAAGGGCGAGGACATGATTGCGTCCGATGACATCGACGCAGTAGTCGTTACCACGCTCGACCCGTTCCACGAGCAGTACGTCATGGCAGCAATCAAGGCCGGCAAGTACGTTTTCTGCGAGAAGCCGCTGGCTCCTGAGGCTGATGCCTGCAAGCGCATCGTTGAGGCCGAGATGGCAGCCGGCAAGCAGCTGGTTCAGGTTGGCTTCATGCGCCGCTATGATCCGGGTTACGGCCAGCTGAAGAAAGCTATCGACTCCGGCAAGTACGGTCTACCGCTCATGCTGCATTGCGTACACCGCAACTACGATGCACCGGGCTTCACCACCTCGATGCCGGTTGAGAACTCCATGATTCACGAAATCGACGTTCTCCGCTGGCTGCTCGGCGAGAACTACAAGACCGCTGAAGTCGTATTTCCCAAGACCACCCGCAATGCAGAAGGCGAGCTGCGCGACCCGCAGATCATGTATCTGACCACCGAATCCGGCGTGCGCATTGATGT
>OODC01000622.1_pt1 | contig 21072 bp, 17 predicted proteins | sample 1671711 | NCBI WGS metagenome assembly OODC01 (sample SAMN06348184, study PRJEB24527) | human gut metagenome | reverse complement strand
CCCGATTCGAGGAAGGACCCGTGGGCATGAAAAATGACGAAATTCTGACCGTCAAGGAAACGGCTGCCCTGCTCAAGACAACGCGCCAGCAGGTCCGCAAGATGATCGCAAACGAAGAACTCCCTGCCGTGAAAGTCGGCAGGGAGTGGAGAGTGCTCAAAGCGGGGGTTATGGAGTTTTTTGAAGAAAATCTGTGAAGGTCTTTATCGTATCATGCAGCCATATATTTTCCGCATCAACACATCCAGATAAAGTCTTTCTTTTGCGCTGTAGAACATGATTTGATCCTGTGGAAGATGAAAAATCTGACTGATATATTTTCGCTGATGTTCCAGATTGGCAATCTGAGCTGCCGTCAGAGATGCGCTGTGTCGCGAGATTGGCGCTGCTTTATCGGCGCAGTTAATCGCAATAATCAAACGAGAACGATACGGCGACAGCTTTGACTGAAACAATGCTAGATCATTAGCATAATCTCTTTGATCAGCGCGCAGCACATATACAATACAGAAGCAATGATACAGTACGTTTTCGTACAGAGAAATATATTCTTCTTCTGTGTTTGCGGATTCAGCAGCACCTGGCAGATCACAAAATGATAAGTACCGTGTTTTTTGCTCATTTAGCGCGTATTCTACCGTATAGGCAGCTTTGGTGCAGGCTTCCACATCGCTTGTTATCATCGCATTCTGACCGATCAAAGCATTGATGGTAGAGGACTTGCCATATCCGCTTTTGCCCATAAACAATACTTGATAATCCTCTGTTTTGCGGTCATCACGGTTAAATATGCGACCCGAATGACGGCGCAACTCCTCCGGAAGGTGTTCTAAAAAGGGAAAACGAGCAGACAGCTTATCAAAATGATATTCGCGCGTTATTGTGATCTGCATCAATCAGAACCACCAGAACAAATCACGAATAAAGTCTTTTGCGGTATCGATAACATCGATTACCTTTCCGATTACTTCCGCGCCCTTATCTACAGCATTTTCAATAATTTCGCCCACAGTTTCAAAGAAGCCTTTCTTGGCGTCTTCCTGCGCCTGAGCAGAAACATTTTCACGAGCAGCGCTGTTGACAATGGTAATTTTCTTGTCCTTCGGCATTGCAAATACCATTTCATCAATCAAGCGGACAAGATTGTACTTCTCACAGGCAGAAACCGGTATAATCTTGGATTCCGGAACAGAAAAACGAGTCGCTACATCGGTAACCTTACGCTGAATGTTCTGAAGCTGCTTTGGACCGGGTTCATGACCGCTTTCATTCCACTCACGGAACGGCTCGATTTTATCGCACTGATTGATTACGAAGAAAAATACCTTGCCCTGCTCAACGTGCGGTTTAACGATTTGCTTGAAAAAGGCCTCATCAGAAGACATGGCGCGGTCATCCGCCTTGATGACCCACAGTGCTACATCAAGTTCCGGAAGGATTTTGCTGTACAGCTGTGCGTATTCGCGATCACGGTCTTCGTTCTCGCCAACACCCGGGATATCCACCAGAGTAATTTTTTTGCCGCCCATCTGCAGCAGAACCTCCTGTGGATTGCGCGTACAAGACTTTACATCGCTAATCTCACATACATCCTGACCGAACAGAGCGTTGCACAAGCTCGACTTACCAACACCGGTTTTACCAAATACACCAACTTTAGGTTCATAGTTCAGCACTTCATTGATGCGTCGGTTGATATTTTTGCGTTGTTCTTCCGTCGTCTGAATACCTTCCCTGGACAGGTTTTCAAACAAATCCTGATTGTTCATAATCGTTTCCTTCCCTTCGTAATTTCTATGAGCAGCAGATTAAGCTGTCTATAGGTATTATTATACAATACCTATAGCGTTTTGCGCAATACTAATTGTCAAGATAACCTAGTATCAAAGGGCAGGTGACGATGATGTATTGCGAAGTCAATGTAGGCGAGCGAATTCGATATTTCCGTAATTTACGCGGCTGGAGCCAGGAAACGCTGGCGCTACAGGCGGAAATCAACCCGGCTTTTCTCGGGCATTTAGAGCGCGGACTGAAAAGTCCGACGATAAAAACACTGGAGAAAATCGTGCGGGCGCTCGACATTTCACTGGCGGAGCTGTTCGCCGATCCACATCCTGTGGATAATGCGAAAGATGCCGTCATCGCACAGGTGTGCGACCAGATACGCGACCTCCCGCTCGAAAGCATCGAGCGCATCAACGTGATCGTGCGGAATGTTCTGGCGATAGAGAAATAATTTACAGGTATATTATAGCAAACAAGGTGGACAGAGATTGTCCACCTATGTTATTTCACAAGAGCACCGCAGCTTCATATGGACTTTCCTGTCATTTTAGCCGAAACGTACAATATATAAATTTGCACAGAATTAGCGCATGTGTTCACGAAACGTACGAATAAAAACGGCGATATCCATCATATTGCTGCATATAATATCATTTTTATGACACGAATTGTATAGCTGTCCCGTTGCACACCTATACATATTATGGTATAATAATTAAGAACTTAAGCACGGTGCCTGAGAAATAGGCAAACCCGTCGAAAGATGGGGACGCAAAGCCAGAAGGGTCTAAAGCGGCGAAAGCTGCAATGACAGCCGGTTGCAAGCATCAACGAGGACGCTGTTAACCTCTTCTGCGTTTTATTTGGCAGAAGGAGGTGTACACCGTGAAAAAGAACTTGACAGACCGATTCGCGGTGCAATACACTGCTCACAGCACAGAGCCAGTAAAACTCTACCCTTTTGTGCTGTTCCAAAAAGATATGAAAACGCTTTTAAATCATGGGTAGCCATGTCTTGAAAGCGTTTTTTTATATTGATGCCGTTAAGGCTGATAAAATAAGGAGGAAAAGTTATGAAAAAACGATTATGGTCAGCAATATTATCGTTATGTTTGTTGCTGACAATGGTGCCGACGGTCGCATTTGCGGCAGAGGATGATGAAGCCGCTAACACCATATCGTTAGCCGATGCGACTGAAACATCCGGCACGAGTACAACGATAGAAGATATCTATCACAATAAATGGACTGTTACAACAGCGGAAAATTGCATCACGATGGAGCAGAGAGACAATAAAATTACTGCGACACTGGATAATGGTGTGTTGACGGTCGCTGGCACGGGTGCAATGCCGGTGCTGAACGATTCCACCGATGCTGTTTCCGGCACGCAGATTCAGACTTACCCGTGGGCAGGCTGGAAAGGCTCTGTTAAAAAGATTGTCATTGGCGATGGTATCACGGGCATTGGCTCGAAGTCCTTTATTGCTTGGGGAAATGTAACCGAAGTAGAACTGGGCAAAGATGTTGAAACAATTGGAGCAGGTGCGCTTGCACAGCTGACAGATTGCACACAGTTTACTGTCAGCGAAAACAACCCGTATCTGGAATCTGACGATGACGTACTTTACAGCAAAGGCAAGGTAAAGCTGTATTACTATCCGTGTGCAAAGTCGGATGTTGCTGACTTGACTGTGCCGGATTCTGTAACCGAACTGGGTTACAATGCTATTTGCAGAAATGCATCGCTGAAGACTATTTCTTTTGCAGGTGATAATGCTTTGCATTTTGGCTTTGGTTCGCTGTTTGGCAATACTGCGCTGACCACGGTAAATCTTGGCCGTGCGAATGTTACATTCGATACGATGATATTTAGTAATGATGCAGCACTGAAAGTTGTTTACTGCGAAACGTCTGAAATCAAGGCTGAAGTCAATAAAATGATTGGTGATTCCGGAAGCGGTGCGATTGCACTGTTGGAAGGCGGTCAATATAACCAGCAGGATGAAAACGGCTATATTTATGCCGTGGACAGTGAAGGTGCAATCATCTCTGGTTATCATGGGGACGCAACAGAACTGGTAATTCCGGCTGAACTAGGCGGAAAAGCGGTTACGACAATCGCGTCGGACGCCTTCTCCAATCTGGACGGAAATCGTAAAATTACCAAGGTGACGATTCCGGCTTCTGTGAAAGTAATTGAATCGTATGCGTTTGTAGGTTATAAAGATGCGTCTAAACCAGATTCTGTTTTGACAGATGTTACAATTCTGGGCACAGATGTTGAAGTAGGAACCATGGCATTTGCTCGCCATACCAATTTGAGAATTGATATGACAGCTGTAGAAAACCTGAATGCAGAGAAAAATGCTTTTTATCGTGTTGCAAAGATTATCGTTGCAAAGGCTAATCAGGAAAATCTGCGTACTGCTTTGGCTGAAAATGATAGCCTGGAGCAGACCACACGGGTTTATGTTGATACCGATCAGAATAACAACTTCTATTGGCACTATGTAAATGGCAAATGGGCAGTTGCTTTCTCCGGTTCCGCATCCCTCACCGATAAGCAGGGCCTGAACTATACGGTAAATTATGCTGTGGATGGAACAAAGGTTACCGCAACTGCCAAAATTACGGGCTATAAGAAGCCGGAAGGTTCTGCTGCAAAGGAACTGATTATTCCCAAAACGCTTCCGTTCACAAGCGCAGATGGCAACGAAGCACAGGCAACTGTGGTTGCTCTCGAGGGTTTGAGAGGACAAAGTGATCAGCATGTCCGGAACGGTATTAAGACGCTGACGATCAAGGCAGATCTGGCGCAAATGGCGACAACTTTCGTTTACTGGGACGATTTGGAGACCGTTAATGTCGTTGGCAATGTTAAAAAATTGAGCAACTGCTTTGGTGGCGGCAATAGTCTGAAAAAAGCGTATTTCGGCAACCAAGACAACATTGTTTTGGGCTCAGCAGTGTTTGGCAATAATCCGTCGCTGGATGTTATCGATCTTTCAGGAGTCAAAAACGTAGAAATGATTTCTGAGCCTGGTTATGATAATCGTATTACAAATTTCTATGGTACGGGCAATACGATGGTTTATGTTGCAAATGAATCTGTATATCAGACAATCAACAAAGTTACTTTCGCTTCTACGATTGAATCTGACAACGGAAAAGTGGTTACCAAATCTGGTTTTGATAACAAACATAATATTGTTGCCGTTACCAACGGTGGTACATTTGTAGACAAGCCGACGAGCAATAACGCTCTCGCTATACCCACCAAAACAGGCTACACATTCGATGGCTGGTATTCCAGCAGTAATTTCGACGAAGAGACCAAGCTGACTGATAACAATCATCCTGTTACTGGCACGACCTATTACGCCAAGTGGACTGAAAAGGCTACTCCTGCAATCGCTATCAAGGCCACTCCGTCCACCCTTACCGGCGGCGGCTCGGTTGAGCTGACGGTTTCCGGTGTCCCGACCGAGGGCCAGCTCGCTGTCACCTGTGACAACGACATCAAGGTAAACGAAAAGGACGGCAAGTATACTGCTGCCCTGCCGAACGAAACCAAGGATTACACCTTTAAGGCCGATTACACCGGTACCAATCTGTATAACAACGCTTCGGACACCTGCGTCGTTTCCGTAACCTACAAGGGCAGCTCTCACCATTCTTCCAGCTCTTCCTCTTCCATCACCTCCAACACCGTTTCTGCATCCACTGCATCGAACGGCAAGGTCGCTCTGGATAAGAGCACGGCGAAAAAGGGCGATACGGTTACCGTAACCGTCACCCCGGATGCAGGCTATCAGCTCGACAAGCTGACTGTCACCGACGCAAAGGGCAAAACCGTTGACGTCACCAAGAAGTCCGACGGCAAGTACACCTTCACCATGCCGGAGGGCAAGGTAACGGTTACCCCGACCTTCAGCAAAATTGAGGACGTCAAGCCCTCGAAGAACGGCTTTGATGACGTTGCTTCCTCCGATTGGTTCGCTGACGCTGTTAAGTATGTTGCCGACAAGGGGCTGATGAACGGTACCGACGATAACCAGTTCTCGCCGTCCGCATCCACCACCCGCGGTATGCTGATGACGGTTCTCGCGCGCTACGCAGGCGAGGACACCACCGGCGGCGCGACCTGGTACGAGAAGAGCATGGCGTGGGCAAAGGCTAAGGGCGTGTCCGACGGCACCAACCCGAACGCCAACATCACCCGTGAGCAGCTCGTTACCATGCTGTACCGCTACGCTGGCTCTCCGAAGGCAGACGGTAAGCTCGACAGCTTCTCTGATGCAGCTTCCGTCAGCACCTATGCAGCAGATGCAATGCAGTGGGCAGTTGCCAACGGCATTGTCAACGGCTCGAACGGCAAGCTGAACCCGCAGAATAACGCAACCCGCGCAGAGGTTGCCGCAATCCTCATGCGCTTCTGCGAGATGAGCAAGTAACACCTCATACAGACAAAAAGCACAGCTTCGGCTGTGCTTTTTCTGTTTTTTCTCCATTTCAAGCTATATATTATAAGAGTAGAAGCTCCTGGGATATTCTCAGGAGCTTACTTTTTGTCAAAAAGGAGAAAGCAAAAATGTTCAACAATCAAAAATTTCTGACGCGCGGCGTGATAGCTGAGATTCCATCGTGGCTGACCAACCTGATGTGGCACATGGTTCTGACAATGGAAGTCAAGGAAAAGGATTACCTGCAAGTGTTCACACTGACGAAAACACCAACCGGCCAGCACATCGTTCACGAGCAGGAACAGCCGCCCTATCGTTACGAGCTCGATGTACCGTGTGACGATGCCGTAGATGCGAAGGTGTTCGTCATCGACGATTTAACGCATTCCACTATGCTGCTTGCCGAAGAGTATTAAGTTTTACCAAACAAAATGGAGGAACAACCAATGAGCGAAACAAAAATTTGTGCAAACTGCGGCGCAGAGCATTCAATCGAAGATATGTACCAGGTAGAAGGCGATTGGCTCTGCGAGGACTGCGCAGATCGCCTGACCGTAATCTGCGATCACTGTGCTGAGCGGGTCTACGAGGAAAACGCCGTCGAGGATGACACGCACACACTTTGCGACCACTGCTTCGATGAGTATTACGTCCGCTGCGATGACTGCGGGCGTATTATCCACCGCGACCGCGCATACTGGGACGGCGACGACAACGCTTACTGCGCGTCCTGCTGGGACGAACACTGCGAAGTTATCCATGAGTACAGTTATACGCCTGACCTTGTTTTTCATGGCAAGGGTCTGCGTCATTTCGGCGTTGAGCTTGAAATCGACGATGGCGGCACGGTAAACAGCAACGCGCAGAAGCTGCTTGATATTGCAAACAAGGATGCCGAAAACCTGTATATCAAGACGGACGGCAGTTTGGATGAAGGCCTCGAACTCGTCACGCATCCGATGACACTCGAATACCAGCTGAATGAAATGCCATGGGCGGAGGTGTTGCGCAAGGCGCAGAGCATGGGATACCTCAGCCACGCCGCCGGAACCTGCGGGCTTCACGCTCACATCTCCCGGTTAGCATTCGGCTGTACTTACGAACAGCAGGAAGCCGCGATTGCCCGCCTGCTGTATTTTGTCGAGAAATTCTGGGCGGAGCTGCTGCGGTTCAGCCGTCGTACGCAGTCCCAGATGAACCGCTGGGCGGCACGGTACGGTATTCGTCTTACGCCGTCCGAGCAGATGAACCACGCGAAGAATTCCTGCGCGGGGCGATATACTGCGGTCAATCTCACGAATGCAGATACGGTTGAAATCCGTATGTTCCGCGGAACACTCAAACTGAATACCCTCAAAGCCACCTTGCAGATGGTCAACCATCTGGTTGAGGTGGCTGTTTCTATGTCTGACACCGCTGTACAGGAGCTTAGCTGGTTTGATTTTCTCGATGACATCACCGAACCGGAACTGATCCAGTATTTGAAAGAGCGCCGACTTTACGTTAATGAACCGGTATCTGCAAGCGAGGAGGAGTAATATGTGCAGTTTGTTTGGCTTAATCGACTTTAAGGAGTGCCTGAGCACCCATACGAAGAACAAAATCCTGAACACTCTCGCAAGAGAGTGTCAAGTTCGCGGCACAGACGCGACTGGTATTGCGTACAACTTCAACGACCGCTTGCGAATTTACAAGCGTCCCCTTCCCGCTCGAAAAATGAAGATTCACATTCCGCACGGCGTAAACGTCGTGATGGGTCATACCCGTATGACCACACAGGGCAATGCACAGTTTAACCAGAATAACCATCCGTTTCTCGGCAAAGTTGACGGAAACAGCTTCGCCCTCGCACATAACGGCGTGCTCTGGAATGACAAGGAACTCCGTATGGAAGAGAATCTGCCGATGACGAGTGTTGAAACGGATAGTTACGTTGCGGTACAGCTTCTTGAACAGCAGAAAACCCTCGACTTCGACAGCCTACAAGCTATGGCTGAAAAGGTCGAGGGTTCTTTTGTGTTTACCGTTCTGGATAAGGACAATTCCATCTGGTTCGTTGTTGGAGATAACCCGTTGTGCGTGATGTTTTATGACGGCTTTCTGATTTACGCTTCCACGCAGGAAATCCTGTGTAAAACAATCAAAAAGCTGCGGTTAAAAGCGCCCTCCGACATTCTCGAGCCGCAGGAAGGAGAAATCATGAAAATCGACCGCACCGGCCGTATCACTACAGGCACCTTCACGCCGCACACGACGTTCGAGCACTGGTGGCGCAAATATCCGTTCTACCGCAGCTATTATGAGGACACGCCGACCAGTTATGACGATCTGTTCAGCGTGGCGAAGGCATTCGGCGTTACCGCTGACGAGGTGCAGGCGCTTCTCGATTACGGCTGCTCCGAGGAAGAAATCGAGGAGATGCTGTACGACCCGGAACTCTTTCACGAGATGACCGGTGAACTGTTATATGCATATTGATTGAAAGGAGGCGATGCGCATGATTGCACTCGGCCCGATCTTCCAAGCTATCGGCGCAGTGGTTGACCTCATCATCGAGGCCGTCGAGAACTTTTCAGATGACTGAAACGAGGTGAAAGTTTGAACCCAGGCAAAATCATTCTCGGCGTGCTGACTGTTATCGGCCTGCTCGCCGACATCATTGACAATGATTGAACACAAAAATACCGACTCTTCCGAGCCGGTATTTTTTGAGCATGTCAATAGAGTATACCCATCTGAAACAACGAGAAATTATGTCAATAGGGTTGTTTTCGGGCTTTTGAAATATGTCAAAATGTGCGGCGATCCTATTGACATAAATGAGTTTCAAAGGTATTTCGCATTGATCTTATGCAGGCAATCCTGTAAAGTTGTGCTGCCGTTATAGATAGCAAGGCACATTGCCCGTATTTCATCGGTCATCTCCAGTCCTTCCATGCGGCAGGACATGGCAATGTTATTAAGAATTTCGGTAATCTTAGTCTGTTGTATATTCGGCATAGTAAGCAATTCTCAAATTAACCACGCTTCAACTGCTCGATAAGTTTATCAAACAGCGACACAAACTCGCTCTCAATCTGAGAGTAGATTTCCTGCGCGGTTGCATCATCATAAATATGCGAGGTCTGGTTGCGGGCATTCAGCAGTGCCATCCACGCCTGTTCATCATCAATCAGGCCATACGAGAACGCCTTGCGCATCGTTGATTTCGGGCTGTTCAATTCAGTAAAACCTTGATCGAGCAAAAACTCGCGAGTGGTTTTCCACGCCAGTTCGCAGGTGAACTCAAAGCGCTGAATGACTCCGTCACGGATAATTGTCTCCGGCCGTTCCTGATATGCCTGTATTCCCTCTTGCAGGCACTCGACAGCATTCGAAAAGTTCTGAAATCGTATGATGTATCGATCAAACACGATAATCCCGTCCTGTGCAATATTTTGCAGCAATGCGGCATCGGTGTGTTCGCTGACAAACACCAGATCAACCGAATACAGCGAGTCCAAATCGTTTTCAACAGCATCGCTGAATTGCGCACGCTGTTGCGGCGTGCATCCCCAGACCGCGAAATCATAATCACTGCGGACGTGATGATCGCCGCGGGCCCGCGAACCGAATAATACCAGTTTCGGCACTCCATAACGGTGCGCCAGCTGTTTTACCTGTTCGATTGTCTTATCCATCAGCGTCACCGTCCTTATTATTTTCATTATACCATACTTAAAGGAGAGATACACCATGAAGATTGGATATATCCGCGTCAGCACCGAGGAGCAAAATACTGCGCGGCAGGAAGTCCTGCTACGCGAGCTCGGCGTTGATGAGGTTTTCATCGACAAGGCAAGCGGAAAAAACGCCGACCGGCCGGAGCTCACTCGGATGATGGAATATGTCCGGCGCGGCGATACGGTAATCGTAGAGTCGATCAGCCGCTTTGCGAGGAACACGCGAGACCTGCTCGATCTCGTGGAACGGCTGACCGAAAAGCATGTAGAGTTTGTCAGCCGCAAGGAGGCCATCGATACGACTACGCCTACCGGCAAGTTTATGCTCACTGTCTTTGCAGCAGTCGCAGAGCTCGAACGCGAGTATATTCTTCAGCGTCAGCGTGAGGGCATCGCGATTGCCAAAAAGCAAGGCAAGTACACCGGCCGCAAGCCGATGCCTCTGCCGGACAATTTCGAGCGGGTGGTTGCTCGCTGGCGGGCAGGAGAGATTACGGCGGCTGAGGCTATGCGGCAGACCGGGCTGAAGCCGAATACCTTTTACCGCCGGTGCTCCCAGACTTCTCTTGCGCTTAAACGCATCAAATCCATATAATGCGAATACGAGTAAGCGCTATAGAACGAGCGCAGACATTTCTGCCTGCGCTCGTCAGATGTTGTATTGGAATTTTACTGAATCAGCCATTGATAATCCTGCCGTCCATCAATCACGTATTCAACAAAAACTCGTTCGCCTTTAATTTGATAAATGAGTAGATACCATTTACCAAACACCATTTTGCGATACTTTTCTGTTACGAAAACACTCGAACGCAAGATTGGGTTTCGATATGGAAAGCTTTGCAGAGAATCTGCCGCTTTCCTGAAGTCAGCTGCCAATTGGCGTGCCAATCGTTCTTCTAACCGTGCCATGAATACCGCATGCTCAACCAGCTGCTGCGCTGCTCGCTTGGATACGATAACCTGGAATTTGTTTTCAAGCTCCGGCATGGCAGGTCTCCCGAATTGCCTGATCCATCATGGAAGCGACTTCATCCACCGAGTAGTCCGGTGCACCGTGTAAGCGGTCTTCCTCAACAGCAAGCAGTTCCTCGCGCAGCTTTAGCATTTTTTCGCGTTTTGTAAATGAATTGATATCCATGACAACGAGATCACCTTCGCCGTTCTTGGTCAGATAAACCGGCTCTCCGGTGGATCTGCACAGCTCGGCAATATCATTGTAATTCTGACGAATACTTGCACTCGGCTTGATATTCATAAAAGCACCTCCATATAGTAATATCATAATTATATTATACTCTAATAGTGCTATGATGCAATAGCTGTTATCTCGAATCTCAGGATAAAATACCGCCGGGTCTCCCAAATACGGGGAACCCGGCGGCTGCATGTTACTGATTTACTTTTTCAGTTTTTACTTGCTCATCTCGCAGAAGCGCATGAGGATTGCGGCAACCTGTGCGCGGGTTGCGTTATTCTGCGGGTTCAGCTTGCCGTTCGAGCCATTGACAATGCCGTTAGCTACTGCCCACTGCATTGCATCTGCTGCATAGGTGCTGACGCTTGCAGAATCAGAGAAGCTGTCGAGCTTGCCGTCTGCCTTCGGAGAGCCGGCATAGCGGTACAGCATGGTAACGAGCTGCTCGCGGGTGATGTTGGCATTCGGGTTGGTGCCGTCGGACACGCCCTTAGCCTTTGCCCACTCCATACTCTTCTCGTACCAGGTAGCGCCGCCGGTGGTATCCTCGCCTGCGTAGCGAGCCAGAACCGTCATCAGCATTGCACGGGTCGTGGTTGCGCTCGGCGCAAACTTGTCGCTGCCCGTGCCGCTCATCAGACCCTTGTCGGAAACGTACTTGACCGCGTCAGCATACCAGTCGCCGGTCTTGACGTCAGAGTAAGACTTGTTCTCGGTCTGACTGCCGTTGTCGGCAACGAAGGTCGGGGTAACCGTTACCTTGCCCTCCGGCATAACGAAGGAGAACTTGCCGTTGCCCTTGTCGGTCACTTCGACGGTATTGCCCTTTGCGTCGGTGATCGTCAGCTTGTCGAGCTTGTAGCCGTCCTTGGCCTTTACGGTAACAGTAACCGTGCTGCCCTTGGAAGCCGAGGTCTTGTCGACCGAAACCGAACCGTTATCCGACTTGGAAGCGGAAACCGTGGTGCTCGAGCCGGAGGACGAGCCGCCGCCGCTGCTCGAATGATGCACGGTAAAGTTTGCGGTAATGGTGGTGTTGCCGTTGATGGTAAAGGTCTTCGTAGCGCCGCCCTCGACTGCCTCGCCGTTTACCGTCCAGCCGCTGAAGTCATAGCCGCTGTCTGCGGTCGCGGTGAGGGTGACTTCCGTGCCTGCTGCAACCACGCTGCTCTCCAGGCCGGTAACCTTGCCATTCTTTGCGCTGGTGCTTACGCAGTACTTGTTGTCTACTGCGGACATAGTCGCAGTGTACTGACCGTTTTCTACTGGAATAACGGCAGACAGTGCAGCATTGTCAATGTTGATACCGTAGTTCTCAGAGTAGCTTGCCTTGCCCGGCTCGTAGGTGTAAACAACCAGAGCCAGCTTGTGACCTGCCTTTACGGTGTAGTAGTTCGGCTGGAGATATACGGTGTAGTTACGGTACTTGCCATCCTCAAGCCTAACCTCGTTCGCTGCGGAAGCAGAGCTGAAACCTGCGTCCGGGTTTGCAAGGTCGATCCAGCCGCGTGCAATAATCTTGTACTTGGAGGTAGTCGGCTTGAACTTGATTACATCGTAATCCTCAGCACCGCTGCCGACCCAGTTGACCGCACCGGTCTTGTTCTCGGTGACGCTGGTGGTGTAGCTCTGGAATGCCTCGTCAGATACGTCAACCAGCATTGCGCTCATCATCAGCGCATCACGGCTGTTGCTGCCTGCTCTCATGACTGCAATGCCATACTCATCTTCAGCGTCATATTCTTCTTCGTCCGCAACCTGATTGTCCGGATTCATGATCTCTTCATGATCCACGCCACGCGGAGCAGCTTCGACTGCTTCGAAATCAGCTGCTTCGACAGCCTGCTTATCCGGATGCTGAATAGGCGCCGCCGAGATATTTACCTTGACCGTACCCTTGATAACGGTATCGTCCTCGACATCATAGGTGTACATTGCGCTTGCAGAGGTGGACGCAGTCGTGAACGCATCACGCCAGCTGGAAATACCGGTCATGTTGCTGTTAATGGTGGTCGTACCCTTAGCATTGTTGGTCAGAGTCAGCTTATTGGCATATGCCGATGCTTCATCCGAGGTCGGCCATGTATCCGAGGTGGACCAGCCGCCGTCAACAATGTTGCTCTGTACGGTAACGGTTGCCATATTCTCAGCGCCATTGTTCTGGTTATACAGATAATGACTGAACCACTTGTTCAGAATACCGTTGTAGGTCTCATCGCCAATCAGCAGAGAGGTCTTATGAGAGTCATAGTCCGGGGTAATATGTGCGCCCTGATGCAGCAGCAGCTTGACGTTCTGGTTTGCATTCTTAAATGCATCATACATCAGCTGGAACTGCTTGGTACGAACATTCGTATCGTTCAGACCATGAACAATCAGCGCCGGGCAATTAAAGTTGTTGTACGCCGAGGTAGATGCAGTGCCTGCCTTACCAGCGTTGCCTGCAGTATAGTCACGGGTGGCCCAGTGCGTGCCGTAGTCACCATTCAGCGTCTTCTGATCGTTGTAAATACGGTTGAGATATGCCGGGTAAATATCCTTGATGGGTTCCCATTCCGTATCATTCGCATACACACCAGCGTTGATATAGCGTCCTGCACACATGAACGCCAGATAATCGCTATATGCTACATTTTTGGAAGTAGAAATACCCTGCGAATTGGTGTACTCGTACCAGCTTGCAATGCCTGCAACCGGAACGATAGTCTTAAGGCCCTTAACGCCGGTAGAAGCAACTGCGAAGTCAGTCGTACCGCCGTAGGAACGGCCGGTCATAGCGACATTGCCGTTCGACCAGTCGGCTTTAATTGCAATATTGCTGGTTCTGTCGGTATAAGCAGCACGGTCACCGGTCAGCCACTCGATAACGCACTTGAATGCGTCGGTCTCAACGTCAGCGCCGCAAGTCTCCAGGCCCTCAGAGCCGAGCGTGCCCAGACCGCCTACCTCAATCGCTGCATAGCCGCGAACGAGGAAGTAGTCGTACCAGTCGAGGTCCTCGTAATCGTAGAACGGGTCTTTAGGAGAGCTTTCATACGGGCTGACATAGTACCACTCTTCTGCCTTTGCTTTCTTAGCAGTGTCCATGGTATTTGCCGTGCCTTGAGCCTCGCGTGCAGCAGGCTGCACATACAGATTGTTCAAGTTATATTTCTGATCGCCCTTGGTATAATCGATGCCGCGAGCCTCGCCGTTATCCGTGCAGCCGGTGATGTACGGACGTGCATCATAGATGGCCGCAGCCTTGTACTTGCCCTCAGCGGCAGCACGGGGAAGCTGCACCAGAGCCTTTACGAGATCGAGCTTGCCATCGCCGTCGGTGTCGTAGTTGGTTTCAACGTAAACCGAGTAGCGGATGATGTCGCTCTTATCGTTGCTGTAGCCGTCCTTGGTCGGAACGCCGCTCGTGTACGGAAAAATCGGCTGTGCCACACCGTCTACGAACAGCGGAGTGCCGTTCTTTACTGCATTGCGCAGGTTAACAGCTGCCGTGCTGGTTGCCATCGTGTGCAGCTCTTCCAGCGAGCAGGCTGCGGAACCGTCGAACTTGTCATCTGCGATGCCTACGCTCTTCGCCATAGCGATGTAGTCGCTGTCGCCGCTCGGGAACTGCGTTTCCTTCATGCCGCAGTCCAGCAGGATGTACTTGACCGCACCCAGTTTGGTCAAGCCGCCGCTCTGTGCCGAAGCTTCGAGCGCCGCATAGGTCGATACCTGCTGTCCGTCATCGCCGCTGTTTGCATCAACAGCGCCCGCCTGACAGGTGAACGACAGGATCATGGAAAGCACCAGCGCGAGGCTGGCCGCTCTCTTCTTCATGTGTACTCCCTCTTTCGTGGTAAATATAGGATTTCTGCACCTGTTTTTATCATTCGAAGATGGATATTTTACCATTCCTTCGAATTTTAATACAAATGCTTTTTAAGCATACTCGTTTACTATGGAAAAGTCAAGGAATTTTGAACAGAACAGGTGAAAAATGTCTAAAAAATCCGTACGCCTTCATATAACCGCCGCTTCCAAATATTCGCTTTTCACAACTAGAAACGGGCATTCATTCAATTTCCTCTGAGAAATGAATGAATGCCCGTTATAAGTATCTTATTTCAGTTCATGCGAAGCGCCAAACATTCCAATACGTCAACCATAGTGTATCTGAAAAGTCGAAAATTCATGTAACTGGCCACAAATACTGGTTCAAAGAAGCCAGCATCCGGAATACACACGCATAACTATCCGCGCACAACTGCTTTACAGCCTCCTCAGCCATCGCATAAGACATAATTTGAGGGTATTTCTGCAAATTCTTGAGTTTTGACTCTTTGTCAGAACTTAACTTCCGGTATTGCTGCAAACAGTATTCCGCAATTTTGCATTCTAACTTCACGTTTTCCGTGTTCAGCGCCCAGAAATTGATTTTTCCCAATAACTCATGACGAAAGTCCTCTGTCTTTTTGACATCAGCAAAAGTCCGACGCACCTTCGCAATATCCAACCGCAGCTCAGGTGAAATTCTGGGGCTATCCCATTCCTTAATAAAGTGAGCATATACTCCGTTGAGTGTATCATTCAAGTTATCGTCGCACACAGCATATAACTCGAACGGTTCTTTCAGCAAACTTTTTCCTCCGAAATTGGGTTTCCAATCAAACAACGGGGGCGGCATATAGCCTGTAATCAACCAAAATACTTCCCACACAAAGCTATATTGCTCGACTGCATAGCGTTCACTAAGCCTTTGCATGATTTCCGAAGCATTTTCGCCCGCATCCGTATCCAATATCTGCGCTGCTTTCAGCGTTTGAACAGCCTCGTTCCAGCCGCGAGGCTTTTTTTCATCACCATTGGCATATTTCTGCGCTTCGAATACAACAAACAATGCTCTCAAAGCCTCTCCAAGTGCCGTATCATGCAGCGGCTGATCGTATTTTCTCAGTTCCTCTTTTTTACTCGGCTCTACAAAACATTTTTCACATAAATGTGCCAGACTGACAAAATCCGCATCTGACAGATCAAGCTCATAAGCAAATTTCAGACTTCCTATCAAGCTATAGGGATCGAACAAATAATTATTTCCTGCGGCCTGTGCGCCCTGCCCGTGAAAAACCTTAATGATTGCCGCAAATAACGCGCAATCCTCTGCTGCCTTATCCGTACCAAACAGCTTCTTATTGGGCTTCAGCATCGCCTTGACCGAAGCCGTATCTGTTACGTCATCACAGGACACCTTTCCGGACAGAACCATGAAAACAATAAACGGCTCTATTTTCTTTAGCAGCCGATCTTTATGTATGGCCTTTAGCAGCCGCGACAGTTTCTTAACCTCATCAGATTTCATCCAGAAGTTTTTTGCTAAAGCGTTGGCCTCTATCTTACATCGATACGGCTTATTTATTAGATCTTTTATTAGATCTTTTTCATCCGCAGAAGATACCTTCTCTTCCGCTATCCAATCGCTATTGCCGTAATTTCGATCTTGATTGGCGTGCTCATCTAAATGAGAACGCAGAGCCTTCAATTCCAGATGTGCATAATTGCGCCGCCGCATAGCCAATGCAAATTTGCGGTACTGGTAGACGGACTCCTGCCACGGCGACCGAAACCATTCTTTTTCCGGTGTTTCCACATTAGCGCTGCCTCTGAAGTATCCTATATCATCAAATAGAAACCCGTGATCGCAGATGGCGTAGATCAGCAGCTGGAACACATTCTGGAACTCCTCCACGGGCTCCCGACTGCCTTTCGGCCATATTTTCTGTTTGTTATCTCGATGCAGGTTCTCCAAATAGCTGCAGCAATTATTAATCACACCGATACGATGCTCACTGAAAACGTTATATTGATACGCATAATGAAGCACCCGCTCGTAAAACTGTTTTGCCGCGATAGCACAGCCTTTATCATCGGCGTTAAAATCCGGGGCTGGCTCGAACATCCGCTCTCCCTCCTCAACTTTTCTGATTTTTCCTCATTTTTCTCCGTTATATTTTTTCTCCTTGCTCTGTCATAATAAAAGCATTGAAAGGAGAAAACATCATGAAAATCCACCTTACAAGAACTATTTTCGCACCTTCCCTCACGAAATCCCTTGCCGCTGGCCAAACCGACGCAGTCGTTGCCCTCGGTCCCGGCGAACTGAATGATCGCTCTGCTCGCCGATTTCACAAGATCCTCAACGCCGATGAGTATCTGACCTGGGATGGCGAGAACACGATCATCTCGAACGGCTGTACCGTTCCGGGCTTCGCATTTTGGGCAGGCGTACAGGCCACCCAGCTGGCCGGCTTTACGCACCGTCACCGCATTCTGGCGCTTGTTCGCCCTGACGGTTGCTGCGCGTACGCGATCCCTGTACCCAAACTCGAAGGCACGTTAAAGCTGCCCGACATTGAGCTGACCGCCGGTGAGCTTGATTCGTACCTCCGCATCGCCAATTCAATCACTCCGGCACCTGCCGAGTACACCGTTCAATGCCCTCGCCCGGCGAAGGACGCCGTTAAGTCTAATCGCGGAGAATGGCGCGGCGAGGAGTTGAACTCCGAGGCCCTTGGTCAACTGCTTCAGCAGCACGCTAACTGGCTGTTTCCTGTAATCACCGCCGCACTAGACGTGCAGCTCCGCAGCTTCGCTCCGTGTGCAGAGGTGCCAATCTTTGCATACAATTTTACGATAAAAAAGCCGAATTTGCAAGCAGAGCAAGCAATTACTCGCGCATTCACAGCACTGAACCTTACGACCGAAGGCGCAGCCTGCAATTCCGCTCCACCCCAAATCACCGTGCTTGACAGCGGTGATCTCGCGGACTGGTCTGGCTGCCGCGACCGTTTGGTACTTCTACGAACCTCGACCGGAGCGCCGCTCAAGCCTTTATTCGATGCACTTGATGAATGCGAACGGCAGACGCGCTTCGGCGGTGTACTGCCGCGGCGACTGTCGACGGTGCCGATTGTCCGTAGTCGAACCATATTTGACCGCAGTGACACGGTCGATATCGAGCTTCCGTCGACTATCGATTCACTGACCAACTACGACCTCGACCTTCTGCGTATCGCCGCAGCGCGTACTCTCACCAAGGCAAACGCCGCCGAGGCGTACCGCCGCTGGTACGGTCCTATGACCAGCCTCGCACGCTATCAGCTCGATCCTTTCGAAGTGTGGCGAGATGCTGTGATGCGGATTTTTCTGGAAGCCAATCTCCCCTCGCACGGCATGGCTCACCATGCCGCCTATGACGGTCTCGAAACCGCACAGGAATCCCAATTGCGCACCGAAGCGGAACGCGAGGAAACCCTGCGGAAAGCACTCGAGCTGCTCGGTGATCAGAGCCGCTTCGAGGATGAGATCATTAAGAAACCGGACACCGCCGCTGAGGCCATTCAGCTGCTCGATGAGGAGCAAACAGCCGTTGCATTCCGGCACACACCCACGAAAGGTCCCGAGTGCGGCAAGCACTTCATCATTTTTTCTAACGCCTCTCTGTTTCGACTGCTCAAGCGAGTCAACATGGACGAACTACTGTTCGATGCGTTCAAAAAACGCGCGGTAGCGATGGGCTTGCTATCGAAGAAATCCTGGCCAGTGAAGATTGGAGACACCAATTTTAGTGGTTTCTGGATTGGCGATGAAAAGTTCTGAAGTTCGTTGGTTTTTTGGTTTTTACACATTTACAGGAGGAAGTCTGTATGTCTATTACAATTAATGAACACCTTACCGAGGCACTGAAAAAGCTGGGGATCGCAAACCTGCGTCCCCAGCAGGAGGCCCCGATGGAGGCAATCCTGAACAATGAGGATGTCATCGTACTGATGCCGACGTCCGGCGGCAAGTCGCTGCTCTATCAGCTTCCGGCCGTGATGGAGCACGGCAGCCTGACGCTCGTCATCTCGCCGCTCAAGGCGCTCCAGCTCGACCAGGTGGATGCGCTCCGCAGCAAAGGCATCCGCGCCGCTGTCCTCAACAGCGACCTATCTGCGGCTGAGCACAGCAGCGTGTTAGAGGATATGACGAGGCGCGGCGGTCTGCTCTACCTTGCGCCTGAGCAGCTCCAGAACATGGCTGTTGCTGATGCTTTGCGTACCGCCAATCTCACTCGTATTGCCGTCGATGAAGCGCACACTCTGCCGCAGGCCAAGGACGACTTCCGCAAGGCCTACGGCAAGGTCGGCAGCTTCATTCATTCGCTCCCGCACAGGCCGCAGGTCATTGCACTGACAGCTACCGCTACTCGCAACGATGTTTCCCTTATTCGCAAGTCGCTCGGCATTCCAAACGCCGAACGGTTCCGCACACCTCTGCGCCGCGACAACCTCCATTTGTGCATCAAGAACATTGACAACAGCAAGATTCGCAAGGGTAAGCGCAAGCCATCGACCGAAAATGTGCTCTTCCAATCCGTCGAGCGGGAGCTGAGCAAGTGGGATGAAGATGGCGCCGTCATCATCTACTGCCCGACCGTGAAGCTCGTCAAGCGGCTGTGCAAGTGGCTCAAGACACGCGACTACCCGGTCGGCAAGTACCACGGCAAGATGAAGCGCGCAAAGCGCAAGGCGGCGCAGCAGGCGTTCATGCGCGGCAAAAAGCCGATCATGGTCGCGACCAATGCGTTCGGTCTCGGCATCGACAAGCCGGATGTGCGGCTCGTCATTCACGCCGGTCTGCCGCTCTCCATGGACGGCTACGTGCAGGAGATTGGCCGCGCCGGTCGTGACGGCAAGAAGTCTCGATGCGTGCTATTTTACGCCAAGCCCGACTTTGATCGCAACAGGCGCATTCTGTCGCGGTCCGGCGGCCGCAAGGCGGTAGCGCGCAGACTCAAGCGGCTGCACGCACTGCACGATCTGGTCGACTCCAAGAAATGCCTGTGGCGTGTCATCGAGAAGTACTTCGGTGAAAAACCGCAGAAAAAATGCGAAAAATGCTGTCGCTGCCGTCAAAAATCCGTGTAATCATGACGCCCGTATATATATTATACAATTGGAAATACTATACAGCGCCTTATCCATACATCTAGCCAAGTTAAAGGAGGAATACTCATGCCTAAAAACAATCCGAACTGCCCTCTCCCCGACATCCGCGAAGCGCGCATTGACCCGACCCTGCCGGTGAACGAGCGGCTGCGCCTGTTCGCCGCCGCCATCGGCGACCCGCACCGCTTCCGCGTCGGCGACACCGAGGTCGAGGTACTGTTTGACGACAGCGCGCCCAGCCTGCAAGCCTGCCTGACCGGCATGTGCAGACAGCTGCAATAGTGTCAAAAACCGGATAATATATCTTGAAACTTGCGGTACGCTGCGCGCTGTGGTACAATAAATGTGCAAACACAGTCATCAGCGTGCCGCCTGTTTTTTGGAAGGAGGCACCCCAATGGCTCGAAAAAGTAAATATGAGCATTCATCCGCAAAATTATCCACAATCCTGTGGAAACCCGCACTCTATATTCGCCTCTCGCGTGAGGACGGCGACCGCGAAGAAAGCAACAGCATCGCCAGCCAGCGCGAGCTGCTGACCGAGTTCGTAGACACGCAGACCGACATGACCTCACCCCGGCTGTATACCGATGACGGCTACACCGGCACGGATTTCGACCGGCCGGACTTTCAGCGCATGCTCAATGACCTGCGCGCAGGCATCATCAACTGCGTGATCGTCAAGGATCTGTCGCGTTTCGGCCGAAACTATGTCGGCGTCGGCGAATATCTAGAGCACATTTTTCCGTTGCTGAACGTGCGCTTCATCTCGGTCAGCGACAACGTGGACAGCTACCTCGACCCACGCTCGGTGAACAATCTCGTCGTACCGTTCAAGAACATCCTCAACGATGAATACGCCCGCGACATCTCGAACAAGGTCCGCGCTTCGCTTGACCTGAAGCGCCGCCAGGGCAAATTCATCGGCTCGTTCG
>OODC01000621.1_pt1 | contig 21134 bp, 13 predicted proteins | sample 1671711 | NCBI WGS metagenome assembly OODC01 (sample SAMN06348184, study PRJEB24527) | human gut metagenome | reverse complement strand
CTTTGTGGTTTTATTATATCTCCGTCATAGTGCCGAAAAACACACCACAAAATTAAGGTTGTGACCACTGGATTAATGTGTTTTGGGATATTATTAAAAATAACGCATGAAATTTTCTACTCCAAATCGCAAAAATTTCATACGCTATTTTAAAATTTTTTCTTATTTTCAAGTGTCTGTTTTCTGCTTTTTCAAATTCTTTAATCGTCGTTCTCTGTCACATACAATCCATGGTATCTTCCTTCATATGAAGCTGCGCCCAGTGCTCCGGTTCTTCCTTATCCTTGATAAAAACGCTCCTGTATTCTACCGATGGAAAATCTGTCCGCACATCCGATTCTTTCCGGCAAAGTTCTTCTTTTTCTTTTATCGGCACATCTGCTCAGTAATACCATGGGGAAACGCCTGCGAAGCGGCAGAAATCATAGATTACATAAATAGTTCCGCGCCGGTTTCTTCTTTTAAAACTGCCTTGGCCTGTAATATCTTCTGCAAATCATCCGCCAGATTCCGTGCTGCAATCTGAACCTTCAAAAAACCTCCAAACTGAATCACTCTGTATGATTTCAGTTTGAAGGTTCTGGTCATTCTTTATTCCAGGTTCATGCACAATCCCCAGTCCTGGTCATTGGCATACGGATCGGCAAAATCGGCTTTCTGACCGTTGACGGAATACGGATACAGGTACGCACAGGTCGCTGTTCCATCCTCAAAGAACATGGACAGCACGCCGCGCAGGGAATGCTCACCGCGAATATTATATTCTTCGTTTCCGGTCAGGCGGGCGTAGCGCTTGAAGGTTCGACCGTTTTCTGCGCTCCAATAGTGTGGGAAGGTGTCGCCGAAGACTCTGCGTTTTCCGAACCAGTAGCCGTCCCAGTGGCGGATTGCGGTTTCATGCAGATGGTAGTCCGGCTGCTGTCCGTCGAAAAGTTCGAGAACGGCGATCTGCTGCTCGGCTCCGCGCAGGTATTTTTCTTCCCCGGTCACTTCGTAAACCTGAAGAATAACTTCGGCCGCCGGCTGTACGATCGATTGCTCGTAATTTACTTCCGAAGCCGGATAAGCCGTTCCAATCTCAATCAGTTGATCAGCATGACGTCGGAACAGATCTCTTACTGTTTTCAGATCCTCCTGTTCTCCTGCTTTTTCCAGCTCTTGACAGAGCATCACAATCGGCATTTCAATCGGATAAAAACGGAATCCATCCTGTTCATAAAATTTTTCTGTGATACGAACTGCTGTCTTCAGATTTTCTTTTTCTCCCCACAGCTTCCAGCATTCAAGAAAGAATGTCACTGCCCATGGGTAGTTGTAAAGCCGGAAATAGCTGTTGTCCTTTCCGGAACAGTTGCAAACAAGACCTGTTGCTGCATTTACCAGCTCGCGAAGATAGAATGCATGGTACTCACGAAGACTCTGCTCCGCTTTTTCCCGGTCTTTTAAAAGATTCTGCTGCAGTGCCCGTGCAATCAGCACACCCATACCGGTACGCTCCCGTCCGGCATTGAAATCGTTTTCCGGCGTGCAGACGAGAATTTTTTCTTCGTTATCATACGGCAGATATGCGCCCTGCAGTTCTTTGATCTTTCCATGATACTGCTGGTGATCAACAATAAACGCACACCGTTTTGCAGCCAGTGTTTCCGGCCGCTCCTGCACGAGAAGACGGCAGGTGGTTTTCACCTCGTCGGCACAGATCGAAAGTACATACTCCCCTGTTTTTTCATTTTCAAACAGATATTCATAAACACCATTTTCCGTCTTTTCCAGCGATGTTCCGTTTACCGTTACATTTTCTGCCTGAAATACCGGTTCAATGGTTACCTTACTCGTCTCTCCCGGATAAATCACATACTGCTCCGCATCCACCAGAATCACCTGGGAAAATGCTCTTAATTTCTCCCGGAAATCTTCGCGTCCCTGATGCGGAAATACTTTCCACTCCAGCTTCATTGTATCTCCCGGCGCAAATTCCTGTGCGGACGGGTGCAGCCAGAAGCAGCCTCTGTCATTGCTCTGCAGTTTCAGATCGCGCTCCACGCTGTAAGCGGAAAGACTGCCTTTTGTGAGCACCATTCCCATATGCGGAGCCGCACCGCCCATGCGGAGCGCCATAATATAACTGGTATTCTCCCCACAGAAAACATGTGCATGGCACCGATAGTCACGGCAGGTCACACTGTCCGTGTAGCGGTCCTGCAACGGAAATGAAACCCCAATACTTCCGGCATTTGTAAAATACGGATGCGCACCGTTGTAAGAAACCACAATCTTCGTTGTCAGCACATCTCCGTTTTTCTCATTCTGCACCTCAGCCGAAAACTCCGGCGGGCATTTTACCTCGGCGTATGGGAAATCCTCCCGCAGCCAGTTCATCTGTTTTGGATCTTTGGAAAATACAATTTCTTTCACGTTCCCAACTCTCATTTTTTATTTCCCCTTTCGTTTTTTCTTTGATCCCGCTTTTTGAACTCCATGTAAAATTTATTTGCTGCTTTGATCATACTATATCTACATGCTCTTTTCTATATCTCTTTTTCCGTTTTACTTTATTTTTTCTTTCTTGCCGATAGTATTTTTTCTCAATTTTTGCTATACTGAAAATGTATGCGTATCAAACTCCGGCATTGCTCTTTCAAGCTGCCGACACATACATAAACTTCATAAAAGGGGGTATCTTTTTCATGGATACGTATGTCATTTTAAAAGACCTGGCAATCATTATCGTATTCGCAAAATTGTTTGGTATTCTTGCCAGAAAATGCAAGGCTCCGCAGGTTGTGGGCGAGCTGATTGCCGGTATTGTCCTTGGACCCAGTGTGCTGGGACTCGTTCAGCAATCTGACTTTCTCGCACAAATGGCGGAGATCGGTGTCATTTTGCTGATGTTCTCCGCAGGTCTTGGCACCAGCCTGAAGGATCTGCTCCGCACCGGAGTGAAATCCCTGCTGATCGCCTGTGCCGGTGTTTTTGTTCCTCTCGTTCTTGGAGCCATCTTATACATGAGCTTTTATGGCTTCTCTGCTGTCGGAACGGAAGAATTTTACCACGCTGTTTTTATCGGTGTTATTCTGACTGCAACATCGGTCAGCATCACCGTACAGGCCTTGAAAGAACTCGGCAAGCTGAAAACAGAGGTTGGAACAACCATCTTAAATGCAGCCATCATCGACGATGTCATTGGTATCATTGTGCTGACTGTTGTCATCGGTTTTAAAGATCCGACATCCAATCCGCTGAAAGTAGCAGCCTCCACCATTCTGTTTTTTGCCCTTGCGATTGTGCTCGGTTTTCTCTGCTTTAAGCTGTTCAACCGCATGAACTCCGTATTTCCGCACACCCGCCGTCTCCCGATTCTGGGTCTTGCACTCTGCTTCGGACTGTCCTACATTTCCGAAAAATATTTCGGCATCGCCGATATTACCGGTGCATACGTTGCGGGCGTTATCCTGTGTTCCCTCGATTCTTCCGATTACATCGAAGAAAAAATGGATATCAGCTCCTATATGATTTTCGGACCGATTTTCTTTGCAAGTATCGGACTCAAAACAACGCTCAGCGGCATGAACGAGAAATTCGTACTCTTTGCCATCTGTTTCGTCATCGTCGGCCTTGTCGCAAAAATTATCGGCTGTGGCCTGATGTCAAAGGGATGCGGCTTTACCTGGGGCGACAGCCTGAAAATCGGTGTCGGTATGATGACCCGCGGTGAAGTCTGTCTGATCGTTGCACAAAAGGGTCTGAATGCAGGCTTTTTATCCGGCGATTTCTTCAGTGCCGTGATTCTGCTGATTCTCTTCTCGAGTATTGCAACACCGATTATGCTGAAAATCTTATACGCGAAAATGCCGACGGCAAAAGATTCTGCAAAGGCATCCTGACTTTCCTTTTACCAAAACAGGGCGCTGTGCCATTTCCTGCACAGCGCCCTGTTTTTTTCATATCAACCGGTAAGTTCTGATTTTTTCTACCACAGAATCTTCTCTGCCTCAGCTCCATCCGCAAACGGTCCCGGCATTGCTGCCACGCCGCGGTGCTCGCCAAGATAGTCCTGATCGAAGATAATCGTGCTTCCGTCCGGATCTTCGAATCTCTGCTCCGGCTCGAAGGCGTATCCTAAAATATCACTGTTGATAATTCCCGTCCGGAAATCCTTCAGGAACTCATACACGTTCGTCTTGATGGAATAGTGGCCGTCTTTTTCCACAAGTTCCACCTTAACCTGGTTCTCGTTATCCATAAGATTCTCTTTTTCATTCACACACGCCTTTGCTCCGTTAAAGTAAGCATTTCCGTTTACCCAAACCGGCAGATGGCACTTGTTGTGATACGGCTCCAGCTTGCTCATGTCGGCCGGTTTGTCCAGCTCAAAGTGGCTGATCCACTCATCATAGGTCGGATACTCGTCGAACACATGCGTTCCGACCTCCTGGTTATCCTCCATCTTGAAGCCCATGTCCTCAACCGTTTCTGTTTCCTCAACCGGGTAATTCTGGATAAAGATGTTGTTGTAGAACCGGTCATCGCCATGCAGGAATGTCATGAATCCGGCAACCTCGGTACGGTGACGGATGTGATACGGCGTGTAACGGTCTCCTGTTCCGCCGCCAACTGCAGTTAATGAGCCAAGCATCAGATTGTGTACGCAGGCAATACCATCGGTCGCCATACGAACGCTGACCGGTGAGAGCATAATGTTGTTATCGATCAGGGTCGGACCATGGCCAACCTCGATGAAAATATCCTGACTCATCATTGCGCCCTCTGCCTTTGGTGTTCCCTCCGGCGGGCAGTTGTCGTGCAGCAGGTTCTGGGTCAGGCGTGTTCCCTGTGCCTCCCAGTCGCACCAGATGCCCATCGTACAATGATGAATGTGATTTCTTCTCATCACAACATCGATCGCTGCATGCATCTTGATACCGGAAATCTCGGCTCCGCCAAGCTGCTGCATATTGTTGATGTTGTGAATGTGGTTGTCCTCAATGATACTGAACACACCGCCCATCCGTCCGACAATACCGGTCTGCTCACAGTGATGGATGTGGCAGCGGCGGATGATATGGCTTCCGATGTTCTCCTTCGTCCATCCATGATACTGGCCGCGGCAGACAGCATCACGCTCCATCTGGGTCGGGCTTTTTACGTGTTTTCTGGTAAAGTAATGGTCGTTCTCCGGATCGTAATATTTTCCGAGCGAAATACCGCAGCACTTGCTGTTGCTGACCTCACAGTCCTCAATAATCCATCCCTTCGACCAGTGCGGGCCGATCATACCGTCCTGATAAGCAGCCGGCGGCGCCCATGTCGTTGCTGCCTTGCTGACATCAAATCCACTGAACGTAATGTAATTTACGCCTGTTTTCGACGGCATAAAGCAGTTCCGGCGCACGTTGATTTCTACTTTTTCCTCCGTCGGGTTTTTACCCTGGAAGTTTGCGTAGATGACCGTCTGATTTTTCTCTTTGTCCTGCTCGGTATACCATTTGTAAACCGACCACTCCGGCTCCCAGGACGGCGCATAAACCTCGCCTTTGATACACTCCTCGAGCGTCTCTGCCTCGTATAACTGGCGGTCATTCAGATAAACCGCGCCGGTATGGCGTACCACCGGTGCAAAATACCAGTCACCGCCGACCATTGTCGTGTATGGGTTATAATTGCCAAACACTCCGTTGTCTACACGGCATACCCACACATTATCTTCGTAATGTTCCCAGTCATTCATCGTTTCCGCACCGGTGATCTTTGCACCGAGCGGCTTCTCACTCTTATAGACGATTCTCGCATTCTCGGTTCCGCCGTTGACCGGATCGACATATTCATGGTAGATACCAGGTGCAACCAGAACTTCATCTCCTGCCTTTGCAATTTTTGCCGCATCGTTGATGAACTTGAACGGCATCTCTTTTGTTCCGTTTCCATTCTTCGGAGCGGAATTATTGACATAGTAAATCATTTCTCTATACTCCTTTTTGTTATAGTAAAACCCGAAAACCCTGCAAAAAAGGCTGTGACGCAATCATTCACTCTCTGCGGCGCTGAATTTTTTACGCTATTTTTTTGCGGGTCTATAGAATTTCTTTATGATAATGCTTCTTCCGCAGCCTCTTTTGATGCAAACGGGCCCGGCAGCGGATGAATGCCCTGACGGTTTCCGAAGTAGTCATATCGGAACACGATCGGCGTTCCATCCGGATTCTCATATTTCTGTTCCGGCTCAAATGCCATGCCAAGCGTCTCCGTTGAGATCACTGCACAGGCATTCTGCGGCAGATAATCGTAAACATTGGTCTCCAGTTTCCATTTTCCGTTCTCTTCTTTTACACCGATGGTGATTTCATGCTCGGTATCCACTACAGCGTCCTGTTCCTGCTCTGCCGGCTTCGCCCCATTGAAGTAAACGTTGCCGCCAAGCCATACCGGCAGCTTCTCGTAATACAGATCCGGTGACTTTCCGGAACCCATTCCGCAGTAGCCCTCAAATCTTGCCACGTACTCCTCCAGCGTCGGATATCCGCTGTACGGCACGGTTCCTGCTGTCAGATTTCCGTCATCCCATTCATTATCCCCAGTCAGTTTACGGATTTCTTCCATTCCCGCACGAACCGGCTTCTGGATGAAGATATTATTGTAGAACCGGCAGTCACCGTGAAGAACTGTCATAAATCCGTTGATCTCCGTGCGATGCGGCACATGGTACGGTGTGTAGCGCGGCGACGGCAGCTTGTCGGAGCCATTGTTGACACCTCGGCCGACAGCAGTAAACGATCCCGCGATCAGGTTATGTACTACCGCAACACCCTGTGTTGCCAGCTTCATAGCGCGGTCCGAAAGCAGTACGTTATTGTCCACCAGCGTCGGTCCGTGGGAAATTTCAATAAAGATATCCTCGCCGATACCGTCCATACCTTCTGGATTTGCATTTTCCTCGTTCGGCAGCGTATTGTCATGGAACAGGTTCTGCGTAACACGTGTGCCCTGTGCCTGCCAGTCAAGCCAGAGGCCTCTCGTACAGTGATGGAAATGGTTTCTTCGAATGATTACATCGATTGCTGCATGCATCTTGATGCCGCCGATCTCCGCACCCGCAAGGTTCTGTTTATTATTGATATGGTGAATGTGGTTATCCTCAATAATCGAGAACACACCGCCTAAGTGGCCTACAATACCTGTCTGTCCACAGTCATGGATGTTGCACCGGCGGATGATGTGGCTTCCGATGTTTTCCTTTGTCCATCCCTCTCGCTGCGCCTGGCAGATACAGTCACGCTCCGTCTGTGTACCATCTTTGAATTTCCATTTGAGCCATTTATTGTCATTGTTCGGCTGTCTGTATTTTCCAAGTGAAATGCCCGAACACTTCGAATCTGAAATCTCACAATCCTCGATGATCCATCCCTTTGACCAGTGCGGGCCGACCATTCCTTCCTGATATGCCGTCGGCGGAGCCCACTGGGTTGCCGCCTGTTTTACAACAAAGCCGGACAGCGTGATATAACCGATGCCCTCCTTCGATGGATAAAAGCAATTCTCGCGCACATTAATTTCCACCGTTTCCTCATTCGGGTTTTTCCCCTGGAAATTCACATAGAAAACGGTCTCATTCTTCTCTTCGTCCTGCTCCACATACCAGGTGTAAACCGTGAATGCCTGATCCCAGGATTTTTTATAGATCTCCGGCTTTTTCACCTGATCCAGACTTGTCACCTCATACATGGATTTTCCATTCAGATACACTTCTCCGGTATGTGCCGTGTAGGATGCGATAAACCAGTCACCGCTGACCAGTGTCGTATATGGATTGTAATCCCCAAACAATCCGTTCGAAACGCGCGCTGTCCACACATCACCTTCCAAATGCTCCCAGTTATCCACAATTTCCGCACCGGTAATCACAGCTTTTCCCGGTTCCACAGAACGGTACACAATTCTTGCATCCTCACATCCCGCATTCGCCGGATCTACATATTCCCGATATACGCCAGGCGCTACAAGCACCTCGTCGCCGGGCCTTGCAATTTTTGCCGCCTCGGAAATCGTCTGAAATGGATATTCCTTCTGCCCATTTCCGCTTCGCACAGCATTTCCATCTACATAAATCTGCATTTTTCGCTTACCTCTCACTTCTTCACTTTTCATAAACTTTTATTGTGAATTTTCGCCAAAATCACATCACTCTTTTTCCGATTTCTGCCGTTCTTCACAATTTTCATATCTTAACCATAATACAGATCCTCGTAAAACACTACTTATATATTGCCGATCATTGCCCAGATGTTTCGATTTTTTCTATATTTTTTCTCTCTTCTGTTGTATAATACCATTTATCAGATACGGAGGATTCTTTTGCCATGAAAAACGATTCGACTTCTTTTTTCGAAAACAATCATTTTGCTAACAGCTATGTTTACGATATCTCTATTTCGCATGTCCCCGCCTATTTCGGTCTGCACTGGCATCACTATATTGAAATTGTGCTTGCACAGGATGACGGCATTATCTATGAAGTAAATGGAGAAACCTTTCCGCTAAAGCCCGGTGATCTTCTTTTTATCTGGCCCGGCGAGCTGCACGCTGTTTCCACAATCAACAGAGAACATCGCCTGATCATGCTTCAGCTCGATGCAGATTTTCTGGAAAAACGCGTGGATTTCCAGTCCGTTGCTTATCTTTTTTATCAGATCCGTCTTCTGAATCAGAACAACTTCCCGGAAATCGAAAAACTCCGCGGATTTCTGACAGAGCTGCGCAGGCTCTCCCTCTCCGGTATCAGTTTTTCCGAGCTGCGCGGATGCGTTCTGCTGTATCAGTTTTTTATTCTGCTCGGCGAAAATCTCTCCGTGCCGACCGAAACTGCCGCACCGCAAAAAACAGGCCATTCCGCACAGGTACACCGCCAGATGATTGCTGCATGTACCTGGATCTCGAGTCACTGCACCGAACCGGTTTCTCTGGAAGAAGCATCAAAGGTCGCCGGATTCTCCCGCTGCCATTTTTCCAAGCTGTTCCGCGCATACACCGGCCTCTCCTTCACGGATTTCGTCACCAGGGAACGGCTCCATATCGCCGAAAACCTGTTAAAAAAACCGGATCTCACGATCACCGAAGTGTCGCTCGAATCCGGTTTTAACAGTATTTCTACGTTTAACAGAGTCTTTTTGAAATCAAAAAATGTAAGCCCTACCGACTTCCGTCAGATGTACCTGCAATCCTATCAGAAATAGGCTATGAATTCGGCATGGCCTCCGGTCTTTCGCAGGTGGATGGAACCTTCTCAAATGCACCCGTTTCCGCACTCTTCATAATCTGATCGATCGTATCGAGTACGTGATATGCCATTTTGGCATTCGCACGGTTTAGTCTGCCCTCTGCAATTGCTTCTGCCATCTCGGACGGACCGAGGCCGCGGCTGTTTTCGCTGTAGGCAAAGCCATAATCCAGCACTTCCGGAACTGCCTGCTGTGTCCAGTCCTTCACGCCCGGAATGTAGACGATATCGCCGCCGAAATTGTTCGGGTCCACCAGCTTTAAAATACCTTTTTTGCCGTAAATCGTGAATACCGCCTGATCGTTGATGGTGCTGTCGCCATTGACACAGAATGTGCCGGTCACGCCGTTTTTCATTTCCAGAATCGTAAAAACCTGGCTCTCGTTGCTGTAGTCAAATTCCTGGCCGTATTCCGGGCTGTCCGGGACGACATTGACGCGCTTCGGCGCAAGGTTGCGCACGGAGGAAACGACACGGTCCACCGGGCCGAAAAGGCTGACGATGGCGGTCAGATAATAAACACCGAAATCGTAGCAGATACCGCCGCCCGGCATCCGCAGAAAACGGAAGATGCTCGCCAGCAAATCAAGATCGCGGTTTGCGCATGCTTCGAAAGATGTCACCTCGCCGATCAGCCCGTCGTCGATCGCTTTTCTTGCGGTCTGCAGTGCCGATCCAAGGAAGGTGTCCGGTGCGGAACCGAGATAGAGATGTTTCTCCTCTGCCAGCTCGATCAGTTTCGCTGCCGTTTCCGGTGCGAGGGTCATTGTTTTTTCAGTGTAAACGTGTTTTCCGGCTTCCAGTGCCTGACGGATCAGCCCCTCGTGGGTCGGTGCCGGTGTCAGAATGACTACCATTTCAATCGACGGGTCTGCCAGAATTTCCTCGTAGGTACAGCCCTTGATGCCATACTGCTCTGCTTTCTTTTTCGCATGTTCAAGATGGCCTGCGCAGCATGCTGCTACCTCAAGATTCTCAAAGTTATGAATCATGTTCGTCAGATAAATATCACTGATCGCTCCGCAGCCGACAACGCCGACTCTCATTTTTTTCGTTTCTGTTGTTCCCATTTGTAAAAATCCCCTTTACTCTTTGTTTTTTGATTCTGTTCTGATAAAAACCCTTATTTTTTTTATACAACGAAATGTCTGAAAAAACAAGCATTCCGGCTCATATTTCACTTTCAAAATGAAAAAACCACCCACGGTTTCTGCAGATTCTCTGCATCACCGCGGACGGCCTTTTTCTGTTGTTTACTCCACGCTTTTCAGCGATTCAATCATATCAATTTTTCTTAACCGGTAGAACATCATAAAGTTGACGAACAGGGCAAACGCAAGGGTAATCAGGGCGCTCCAGCCGTAGCTCCGCGGGAACACGTTTCGTCCGAACATCATCAGATCGACCTCGACGGTCTGAATTACGCAATGATGTAAAAACGTTCCAATTCCCATGCCCGCGATAACACCGAACAGTGTCAGCACCATGTTTTCCCGGTACACGTACGATGCCACCTCGCCGTCGAAGAAGCCGAGCACTTTCAGCGTTGCCAGCTCTCTCTGTCGTTCGGTGATGTTGATGTTGTTCAGGTTGTACAGCACCACAAACGCCAGCAGGCCCGCCGATACGATCAGCACCACGATGACGATGTCGAGGGAACGAAGCATGTTGTCAATCTGATCAATCAGGTCGGATGTGAACGAGATTGCCGCTACACCGTCGTACGTCATGATTTTTTCTCCGAGCGCTGTCTCATAATTACTCGACGTGTCCTGATATTTCATCAAAAGCTGGTTGTAATCCGGCGCTCCGCCGAACAGCTCCTCGTAGAGATCCGGGGCCAGATACAGGTAATGGCGCACGTAGTTTTCGACGATGATCGAAATCTTTACGTCCACAATATCGTCGCCTTTTTTCAGCTGAACCGTGTCGCCTGCTTTTACGCCGAGCATCGTTGCTGTCTTTTCGCTGATGGCTGCGCCGCCGTCGGTCGGGAATTCGTAAACTTCTCCGCTTTTCCGGTCTCGGAAGGCATAGAAGTCATTGAAATTCGTCAGTTCTTTCGGCACTTCAAGCACTGCATCCACGGTCTTTTTGTCGGTCTGCAGTTCGATGTTCTGGCAGTACATTTCCAGCAGCTCATCGATGCCGCTGTAGTTTTCCAGATCGGTCTGCAATGCTTCTTTTTCGGATTCATCCACATCTGAATTCAGCACAGCATTCGCCTGATAGGTGAAGAGGCTGACGAACTGGTTTTTCGCAATCGCGGTGATGGAATCCTGAAGGCCGAAACCGACGAGGATCAGACCCATGCATCCGCCGATTCCGATAACGGTCATGAAGAATCGTTTTTTATACCGCACCAGATTCCGCACGGTTGATTTCTGCGTAAAGTTCAGATGTTTCCAGAGTACGCCGATGCGTTCCAGGAAAATCCGTTTGCCGTTTTTCGGTGCTTCCGGCCGCATCAGCTCTGCCGGACCTGCGGCGAGTTCTTTGTAGCATGCCGCGATCGTCGCCACGCCGGTGCAGGCTGCACTCGCCAGAATCGCAAGGCCTCCCTGCTCCCAGTTCAGCGGGGTCATGTAATACGGGAGTCCGGTATACAGCATGCCGTAGGCATTCATAATAACCCAGGGCAGGATTTTTTCTCCAACCACCACGCCCGCGAGAGCGCCGGATACGGTGGAGAGCATCGCGTATGCGAAATATTTAAAGGCGATCACGCCGTCGGAATAGCCGAGGGCTTTTAACGTTCCGATCTGCTGACGCTGTTCCTCGATCATTCGTGTCATCGTCGTCAGGCTGACGAGAGCAGCCACGAGGAAGAAGATAACCGGGAAGAATTTTCCGATATTCGAGATACGGCCGGCATCCTGACCGAAGCTCTCAGTTGACGTTACCTTATTCCGTCCCCAGACGTACCACGTTGGTTTTTTCAGGTCTGCGAGTGTTTTCTCACCGTCCGCAATTTCCTGCTTCGCATCCGCGATTTCTGGTTCGGCGTCGGCTTTTGCTTTTTCATATTCGGCTTTGCCGTCCTCAAGTTCCTTTTCTTTATCGGCAATTTCCTGTTTCGCATCCGCAAGGGAGATTTTTCCGTCGGCGATTTCCTGTTTCGCGTCGGCAAGCTGGGTTTCTCCGTCGGCAATCGTCTGCTTGGCTTCGGCGAGCTGACTTTCTCCATCAGCGATCGTCTGCTTTGCTTCTGCTAACTGGGTTTCGCCATCGGCGATCGTCTGTTTCGCGTCGGCGAGCTGACTTTCTCCACTGGAAATTGTCTGCTTTGCAGCGGCAAGCTGGGCCTCACCCGACTGAATCGTCTGTCGGTACGATGCAATCTGCTGTTCCCCATCAGCAAGCTGGGCTCTGGCAGCCGCAAGCTGAGTTTCTCCGTCTTTTAATTTACTGCGGTTCGTCTCAATCTGAGCTTCTCCGTCGGCAATCGCTGCTTTGGCGGATGCAAGCTGGGCTTCGCCATTCTCAATCTGTTTCTGATAAGCTTCTGCTTGTGCTTCTCCATCCTGAAGCTGGGCAAGAGCCTCTGTAATCTGAGCTTCGCCGCTTTCCAGTTCTTCTTTTGCAGAAGCAATCTGTGCCTCGCCTGCGGCGCATTCCTGCTCTTTTTCTGTTAATTGTGCATCTGCAGCGGCAAGCTGACTTTCTGCGTCGGTAATCTGAGCTTCTGCAGCCGCAAGCCGGGCTTCCGCATCAGCGCTTGCTGCTTCAAACGCTGCGATGTTTTGTTCCAGAAATGTTTTCTGCTCCTGCATCGTGAAAAGCTGCTGTGCTAACTCTGTCTGCTTTGCTTCCAGCGCAGTTTTCTGTTCCAACAGGGATACATATGCTTCATCTTCCTCAGTCAGTCCGTCAAGCTGAGCCTCAATCACCTCGATCTGACCAGTCACTTCTGTCTGCGCAGCCTCCACCATCGGAAGCTGCCTGGAAATCTGGGCTAACTGATCCTTGGCTGTCTCATACTGACTCTTCTGTTCTTCATACGCTGCCTTCTGCGCTTCATACTGTGTGCGTCCTGCAGCGGTTTCTGCTTTCTTGTTGTCCAGTTCCTCTCGTGCAGCGGAAAGCTGCTCCTTTGCAATATTCAATTCCGTTTCTTTTTCGGAAAGCTGCTCTTTTGCAGTATTCAGCTCCGTCTGCTTCCGAGTCAGTTCGGTTTTTGCCGCCGAAAGCTGCGTCATTTTTTCCTCTAACTCTTTTTTGCCGGATGCCAGTTCTGTTTCTTTCTCTGCAAGCTGTGCTTTTCCGTCGGAAAGTTCTTTCGCTTTTGCCTCAAGTGTGGTTTTTCCACTTGCAAGTTCATCGGCTTTCTGATTCAGCTCCGCTTTTCCGCTTTCCAGCTCTGCCGCCTTTGCTTCCAGCGTCGCTTTTCCGCTCGCAAGTTCCGCCTCTTTATCTTTCAGCGTTGCCTTGCCGGATGCCAGTTCCTGCTCTTTATCGGCGATGGTTGCTTTCGCACTGAGAAGTTCCTGCTCTTTGTCTGCAATGGTCTGTTTTCCGTCAAGGAGTTCCTGTTCTTTCTCAGCAATCGTCTGCTTTCCGTCAAGAAGCTCCTGTTCTTTGTCCTTTAACGTCTGTTCGCCGTCGAGAAGTTCCTGCTCTTTGTCCGCAATCGTCACTTTCGCGTCGGCAAGCTGCTGTGCACCGTCATCCAGCTCTGTTTTTGCGTCCGCTAATTTCTGCTCTGCATCAGCGACCTGCTGTTTTGCATCATCAATCTTTTCCTGTCCTTCGGTTTTGACTGCCGTATACCGCCGGTCGCACGCCGCATCCTCGAGCGCTTCAATCTTCGTCTGTACAGCCTTCACCGTCTCATCATACGCATCGCTGTAGCTCGCCTCTTCCTGTGCGCCGTCCGCCTGGACGTAAATCTCTGTATAGAGATCCGAGGTAAATGTCTCCGGAAGCAGCAGTGCAAAACTGTTGATGCTTCCGTTTCCAATCGAGCCCGTTCCCCGGTTCAGCTCCATATAATAAGGGAGTGTCGCCGAACCAACAATCGTAAACGTGTCCCCGGTCAGCGAATCTGAGAGCGGATCCTCCGTTCCGGAAGTGAACGTTACCTGATCTCCGATCTCACAGCCGGAACTTTTCAGAAACTGCGTATCAACAAGAATTTCATCCTGTTTCTCCGGCATCCGTCCCTCGACCACACGCGGCTCATTCACACCGTCCGTCAGCGCAATCAGTTTCACAACCTGCTCGCTCTCGCCGATGTCATGCAGCACTTCCACCGTTTTTCCGCCGTAGACCGCTTTCACGCCATCCGTCTTCGCGATATCCGCCAGATCATCGTCTGTCAGCCCCAGCGTTCCAAGGACTTTCAAATCCATATAATTTACTTCATCATAATACCGGTCCGCCGAAACCTTCATATCCCCTTCCGCCGACCGGATGCCCGAGAAAAACGCCGCGCCAAGAAGCACGATGAAAAAGACTGACAGAAACCGCCCCTTGTTCTTTGTGATTTCCCGGATAAAGTCTTTTCGAAATGCTCTCATCGTCCACCTACCATTCTATCTCTTCCACCGGCGTCGGGTTCTCATTTGTTTTCATTCCCGCCACTTTTCCGTTTCGGATTTTAATCACGCGGTCCGCCATCGGTGTCAACGCCGAGTTGTGAGTGATGACAATGACCGTCATCCCCTTCTCCCGGCAGGTATCCTGCAGCAGCTTTAAGATCGCTTTTCCCGTCACATAATCGAGCGCGCCGGTCGGCTCATCGCAGAGCAGCAGTTTCGGATTCTTCGCCAGCGCACGCGCAATCGCCACACGCTGCTGCTCTCCGCCCGAAAGCTGCGCCGGGAAGTTATTCATTCTCTCTTCCAGCCCAACCTCCGCAAGCACCTCCGACGCATCCAGCGGATGCTTACAAATCTGCATCGCCAGCTCCACATTTTCCAATGCGGTCAGATTCGGCACAAGATTATAAAACTGAAAAACAAATCCAATATCCTCCCGCCGGTACTGGATCAGCTTCTTGCCGCGGTATTTGCTGATTTCCGCGCCGTCCACCAGCACCTTCCCCGAAGTCGCCGTATCCATTCCACCGAGGATATTCAACACCGTCGTCTTCCCCGCACCGCTCGGTCCGACCACAATCACAAACTCACCCTTTTCCACATCAAAGCTGATCCCATCCGCAGCCTTGATCGTAACCTCACCCATTTGATAGGTCTTGGTTACATCCTGAAGACTCACATATCCCGCCATGTCGCCGTGTTCCTCCCATGTAAAAAATCGATATTTCCTATTTCTTTTATTGTATCAATCTACAGCCGCGGCGGCTAGTCCTAAGTGGGCGAATTTACTGTTTTTTTATAAATGGCATCCCCCCTTTATTTCAATACTGCCCTGATCATATATCTTATCCCAACCAGAATAATCACCACAGGCATCAGTGCATTGATCCATGCCCAGGTATTATTTAAAAATGCCGTAATGATAAATTCTCTGTACTTCACACAACTGACAATTACCAGCAGACCTCCGGCCGCAATCCATCCGAATAAAAATCTTTTGATCACTGTCCATACTGTCACCGTACCAAAATCCATGACGCTCTATAGCAGAATTACAGAGAAGGAAGGCGATCTTCTTCTGAAAGAGATGATACGAAATACACTTACTTATCTGCCAGGGAAATGGAAAGACTCTTAAACAAGTAATCTTCTATAAACTAAAACACAGCATCGACTGTTTCTTAACAATCGACGCTGTGTTTTTATTTTTAATTATTCATCCAATACCTTCACATTAAATTCCTGGAAGGTACCACGTCCATTCTCTGCAAACAGACCAATATATGTTCCCGTAAACGTCATGGTTTTCGTGCTCTCTGTACAGAGTCCTACCGTTAATCCTGTTCCTAGCATCTGGAAATTTTCTCCATCCAGACTATATGAAAATGTATAATAAGTTTTATCTGTTTCAAGCCTAAGCGTAATATTTTCTCCTCTTGGAATTTCCGCACTTGCTGTAACCACAAAAATGTCATGAATATGCTTTGCAAGACAGACTTTATACTTTTCCTGTTCCCTTGTCAGATATATTTCATAATGATAAGAATCATTATAAAATGCTGTCAATCCAGCTCTCATTCCTTGCACATCTTCTGCTGAAACTTTTACTACAGTTTCAGTATAAAACCCCTTTTGTCGAATTCCAATCCATGTAGGGCTCTTAGTTTCATTTAAAGTTACCTTTGTACCTTCCAGGCATAACATCTTCTCTTCCGGATACAATTTATAATTCTTCATTTCGGGATTTCTCAGAAAATTATATTGCAGTTTAAATTTACCATCCGAAAAATTATCATGGAAATTTCTATTTACCGGTTGCACTTCTCCACCCGGAAGCGGACCATCCATAACAGTTGAAATCAAACCATGATTTCCTACAACCGGCCAGCCAGCCTCTGTCCAAACGACAGGTGTAAGAAATGTTTCTCTTCCAAGATTATGAAGCAATACCCTCCTATTTTCATCTGAACAGGTTCTCACTGCCAGACACACCAACCACCAATTTCCATTGTGATCTTCCATTATGTCTGCATGGCCTGTACAATAAATCTCCTCTCGCATGTCTTCCTTGTGAGATAAAATCGGATTATGTGGACATGGTTCATAAGGACCATAAGGACTATCTGCTCTTTGCATTGTCTCCATATGTCCATATTCCGTGCCGCCTTCCGCCAACATAAGGTAATATTTTCCAAACCATTTATATAAATGCGGTCCTTCTGGATATCTTCCACCGCATCCACGGTTAATACACACACTCTCCGTCAATTTTTCTCCTGTAAAAGGATTTACCTCACATAAAAATATACCAGCCCCCTGTTCATCTGAAGTTGTAGATACAAAATATACTTTATCACCATCAAACAATAACGACGGATCTATTCCTCCCTGATCTACCCATGCCGGTTTTGACCATCCTGACTTCATATCTTTTGTATGTACGATGAAGTTTCCCTTTGATGTAACATTTGTTGTTATCATAAAAAATGTTCCGTCATGATAACGAATCGTTGGTGCAAAAATTCCCCCTGAAGGTCTGCTCTCTTCCAACGGAAGCTGTTCTTCATCCGTCAGACAATATCCTTCCAATTCCCAATTCACTAAATTTTTGCTGTGATAAACCGGCACTCCCGGAAAATACTCAAAAGATGAGTTCACAATATAATAATCTTCTCCAACTCTGCATATAGATGGATCCGGATTATAACCGGAAATAATAGGATTTCTGTATTGCATAATACACCTCTTTTTAACCTTTCAATAATTCAAATACTTTACATTCTTCCACTTCACTGCTATTTCCGATAAACACCTCAAATTTTCCCGGTTCACTTCCAAATGTATTGTCCGCTCTTAGGAAGCGAAGCATTTTTTCGTCCACTGTAAAGCACACTTCTTTTTCTTCTCCGGCATTTAATATTACTCTTTCAAAACCCTTCAGCTGTTTTACAGGGCGCACTACACTTCCTGCAATGTCATGAATATAAAGCTGCAAAGTTTCTGTACCTTCTCTGTCACCGGTATTTTTTACTTTTACAGATACCGTAACAGATTCACCCGGCTTCATAACCGTTTTACTTAGCTCTAAATCTGATATTTCAAATTGGGTATATGTAAGGCCATATCCAAAAGAATACAGTGGTTTATTCGGCATATCCAGATATTTCGAGACATAGCGATCCTTATCTTTTCCAGGATGATGTCTACGTCCGGTAGGAAACTCATCATAATGGACAGGAACCTGTGACACGCAATATGGAAAGCTCATTGGCAGCTTTCCTGCAGGCGAAACTGCACCTCTTAATACTTCCACAATAGCAGCTCCTCCCATAGTTCCGGGCATCCAGACTTCCAATATTGCCTTCGCTCTTTCTTCCAATATGCGAATATCTAATGGTCTTCCATTAAATAATACTACGGCAATTTCAGAATTCACCTCCGAAAGTGCCTCAAATAATTCCTGCTGAATCTTAGGAATTTCTATAATTCCTTTACTGGTAGCTTCGCCCGACTGCAGAAAATGTTCTCCTATAGCCAATACAACCACATCTGCTTCTTTAGCCGCCCGCAGTGCTTCTTCCTTCATTTTTTCACAATCTTCCTGTGAGAATTTTTCTTCTGTATAATTTGCAAACCCTTCTAATTTTACATCTTCGGAAAGAATTGGGCATCCCTGAGCATAAACAATTTCATAATCTGCAAGTTTCTCTTCCGCCGCATTTTTTATTGTTATTACATCCTCCGGATTTCCTGTAAAAGACCATCCTCCCAACATATATCTTCTGTCTATATACGGTCCAATCATTGCAATTTTCTTCTTTTTATCCAATGGCAGAATATTATCTTTATTCTTTAATAGAACAAAAGAATTTTCTGCTGTTTTTTGAGCCAATTCTCTGTGTGCTTCACTAAGTATGCAAGCTTTAGCCTTAATTTCATCAGCACCCTTATATGGATTTTCAAAAAGCCCAAGGTCATTTTTCAACTTCATAATACGCCACGCACATTCTTCAATTAGTTCCACACTAATACTTTTGTCTTTTAAAAGTGCAGGTATATTTTCCGGATAAGTACCTGACATCATATCAATGTCTACTCCTGCCTCAAGAGCCTTTTTTGTTGCATCTGCCCTGTCTTCTGCTGCCCCATGGTTTACACACTCCCCAATGGCACCAAAATCAGAAATCAATACACCATCAAACCCCATCTCTTCTCTGAGGATATCCCTCATAAGCCACTTATTTACACTTGCAGGAATTCCATTAATCGTATTAAAAGACGTCATCACTAACGCACTTCCCGCCTCCACAGCCTCTTTATATGCTGGAAGATAAAAATCACGAAAAGTCCTTTCTGATACTTCCACTGTATTATAGTCTCTTCCTGCTTCTGCACCGCCATACCCAGCAAAATGCTTTACGCAAGCCCCCAGTTTCTCCCCGCCACTGATGTCTGCACCTTGATATCCTTCCACCATTGCCCTTGCATATAATCCGTTCAAATATACATCTTCTCCAGTGGATTCCATTACCCTGCCCCATCTAGCATCCCTTACCAAGTCTACCATAGGTGAAAATGTTATATGAAGTCCATCTGCAGCGCCCTCTTTTGCCGCCATAGCCGCACATTCTTTCACAAGATCCGGCTGAAAAGTTGCTCCCTGAGCTAATGGAATTGGATATACTGTTTTATACCCATTAATAATATCCAACATAAATACAAGTGGAATATGGTGTGGATGAGCTTCCATATATTTTTTTTGAATCCTCTTTATCTTTTCCGCCCCCATAGTACCTAACACAGTTCCAGCAAGCTGAATATCTTTCTCTGTAATTCCCATTTCCTGCATAGGACCTGATATTACGGCCTCATCATCATACATAGCACCAACCGTCTGAAACAATTGACCAGCTTTTTCTTCTATTGTCATATCGTCAAATAGTTTTTTTAATTCTCCGATTTCCACTACTAACCCTCCTTCTCATCTGTAGTTTCTTTACAATAAATATAATGGCGTACTTCTGCATATTGTCCAAATCCAGACATACTTCTTTCATCCCCGTTCAGCACACGTCCAGAACTCCATTTTCCATTATCAAAAAAACCTTCCTCGAGACATATAATGGTAATACAGTCATGACTACTTTTTTTCGGCAAAAGTCTAATGTCAGTATTATATCCTACAGCCCAAAATTCACTTTCATTTTCTTCTATAATCATCCCTGCACACCCTGGCCTTTCATTTCCTTTTGGTCTGTAAGTCAGTTCCAAATCGCAGCCAGACAAAGAAACAATCGTACCTCTTTCATGCTCATTTCTACACATAAATGCATGTATATTTTCTGTTCCTTTAAATCGAAAATATAATTTTTGCATATTTTTCAAAATTTTATATGTTTCTTTGAGGTATTTTCCTGTTTCTATGCTTGTGAAGGCCAGTACATCTATTTGAAGTTGTTCAAGAAGCTCTTTATCCTGTTTTTGGCGTGTATCTTCCATAAGTCCTTCTATCCCAAAAGGCGAAAAACCAATTGCCCCATATTTCCCAAAAGCATAAAAAGCATTGCTAGCTGTTACCGGATCTCGCCTTGCCTCAGGTATAAACAATGGATTCCCTTCCGTTGCATATTCTTTACATACCCCTTCAAAATCAGAAAGGTATATATCCGGAGCAAAAACATCTATGCTTTTTGCAATATTTCTCCATATTTTTTTATTTCTCGCTATAGGTCCTCCTGATGGGTAATTTCCAGGTCTATCCGGAAACTGATTCAGCCAGGCATTCACATACATCGGAAGTTCATATGCCCTTTTTCCTGCTGCTGCTATGTATTCTACTGCCTGTGCATAATTCCATGCCATAAACATCTCTGCTGCATCCGACTGAAACACTTCACTCCATGTCCCTGATATACCATATATTTTTTCCAGTTCTTCTGGGATATTACTCCTAAATTGCTTCTCTGCTTCTTTTGAATAATCTCTATCTGATTTCAAAAAACCAATTTCATTTTCCACTTGTACCATGAGAACTGTCTGTGATTCTGCATCAATATCTTTCAATTTTTTCATAAAAACCGTAAATGCTCTTGCATCCGCTTTTACTGCATTTTTACAAAGAGGTGATATCGTCTGAGACAATTCTCCCCCTTTATATCTTGCTCTGAAAAATCTCCCGCTATCTCTTTTTACCCAACCTGGAACATAAGTACTTTCTCCATTTTTCCAAAGGCCAAACCACAGTAGTATCAACTTCATTTTTTCTCGTCTCGCCTGGAAAATCAGTTCTTCTAACAAAGAAAAATCATAAACTCCCTCTTCTT
>OODC01000603.1_pt1 | contig 21837 bp, 17 predicted proteins | sample 1671711 | NCBI WGS metagenome assembly OODC01 (sample SAMN06348184, study PRJEB24527) | human gut metagenome | reverse complement strand
CGTGCTGCTCGCGGACGAGCCGACCGCGGGCCTCGACCCGGTCTCCGCCGCCGATGTGCTCGCGCTGTTCGACAGCCTGCACGAGAGCGGCCACACCATCGTCCTCATCACGCACGACCCGGCGGCCGCCCGGCGCGCCACGCGCCGTCTCCGTCTGGAAAACGGCGTACTCTTTAACATACAATAAATACCCCTGCAAAAAGGAGAAAATCCCATGAACAGACGCGATAAGACCAACTATTATCTCGATATGGCGCAGGTCGCGCTCGAGCGCGGCACCTGTCTGCGCCGCAACTTCGGCGCGGTCATCGTCAAGAACGATGTCATCGTTTCCACCGGCTACACCGGCGCACCGCGCGGCCGTGCCAACTGCATCGACATCGGCACCTGCGTCCGCCAGAAAATGGGCATTCCGCGCGGCGAGCGCTATGAGTTCTGCCGCTCGGTCCATGCCGAGGCGAACGCCATCATCGCCGCGCCGCGTGAGCAGATGCTCGGCGCGACCCTTTACCTTGTCGGCCGCGATATGTCCACCGGCGAGATCATGCGCGATGCGAATTCCTGCACGATGTGCAAGCGCATGATCATCAACGCCGGCATTTCTCAGGTCATCATCCGCCGCGACAACGATACATACGACACGATCGACGTCGCGGACTGGGTCGCGCACGACGATGTGCTCGACGGCCAGACCGGCTATTAACCGTGACGCCCGTACAGACAGATAAGGAGGCGTTTTCATGACCGAAACCACACAGCTTTCCGGTAAAATCAAGCATAAATGCAGCAAAACCATGCTTTTGACGCCGCAGGAGCTTTTTGAACTCGACCGCTGTATCGAGTCCCTGCGCGCGTCCGGCAGCTTCACCGAGGACGAAAAACGTGCCGTCACGGAGAACGATTTTTCCCGCTGGGAGACGCTTTCCTGCGGCCTGCGCACATGGATCGCGGAAAAGCATTACGCGGAGTTTCTCGCCGCGCCGACCGTCCCCGTGGACGAAGCCTACTTCGAGAGCAGCGTTTTCGAGCTGTCGCTCGAAAAATGGGCGCTCGACCCGGCGTTCCGTCTTGCGCTCAGCGCACGCATCCTCGCAGACCGCCGCCGCAGTCCGAACACGGTCGGCGTTTACGAGCGCTGCGAGCAGAAGATGAACGCTTATCTGATGGAGCGCGCGCTCACCCCGAGTGCGGCAAACGATACGCAGCTTGCGCTTGCTGAGGCACTGTTCCTTGCACAGCTCGGCGGCGTCGAGGTCGTTCAGACCGCAAAGGGTCAGACCGGCTCGTATTTTCTCGGCGCGGAGGCGACCGTCACCGAGCCGTTCGCGCACGGCGGCCGCGTGGCCTTCCTGCTGCCTGCGGACACGGATTTCCGGGCGCTCCGCCCCTGCCCTGCCGTGCAGCATTTCGCGCTCCGCAAGGCGGACGGCACCGTGCTGCGCCGCCGCGCACGCGAGAGCGAGCATCCCGCCCGGCAGTACAGTGCCGATCTGGCGGATAAACACATCTATCTGCGCCCGTACAAGGGCGGCGAAGGCCGCTATGCCGCGCTGACGCTCGGCATCCAGAGCGACGCCCCGGGCGGCGTTTCCCCTCTCGGCCACGCACACAGCGACTGGGCGCATTCCGAGCGCCAGAGCGGCTTTCTTTCCTGCCGCGAGACCGGCGTCGGCCAGCGCATCGGCGGCCGCATCATCGACCTCACGCCGCTCTCCTGCACGCAGCTGACCGCGCTCATGCAGGCATTTGCGCACGGATACCGCGCCCTTCAGGCGCAGCCGGAGGTGCCGGATGCCCTGCTCCGCGTGGGCAGCCTGCTCACCGGCGCACCGCTCACGCGCGAGGAAATGCTCGCACTCTGGTCGCATCTCGATGCAGACGACGCGGAAGCGCTCGGCGCAGCCTTTGACGCCTGCCGCAGCCGCAGTCTGGAGGCACCCATCAAGCCGCCTCAGCTCAAGACCGGCGACGGCTGCACATTCGCGCCGCTCACGCCTGTTCACATCGAGCTCAGGCAGAACGAGGTGAACTGGTACAACCGTGTATTCGGCTGGCTGCCGTTCGTGGACAGCGCGAACGACATCCGCCGCGAAAACCGCCGCCTCCAGAACGAATACCGCGCCGCACAGCGCGCGTCCGACCTGTCGTTCGGCGGCAATCCCTTCGAGGACGAGATCGAGTACAGCGACGCGGTGCTCAAGCCGCGCTACCGCCTGCACCGCTGCGGCCTGCCGAAGGAACGGCTCGCCATCCCGGCACAGCCCGCCGCGCCCGGCAGAGAGCGGCCGCTCGACCGCAAGGGCATCCTGTCCCTGCTGCTCGACGACCGCCGCGAGCATACCCCGGAGCAGGAGCTTTTCCTTACCTATGTCAAGGGGCTGTCCGGCGTGCAGCGCATCGTGGACGGATATCTCGGCAAGAGTCAGAGTGCGCTCGTCAAAAACTTGCGCAGCAACCCGGACTCGTTTGCCCGGACTATCATGCAGACCATTTACAGCGATGCCCGCCGCAACGGCATCGACCACCTGCCGAGCCTCGCGCGCGAGCTGATCGAACCCGAGCTGCGCCGCCATGAGGCCGCGCGCCCCAAGCCCTCGCCCGAGCCGAAGAGCGAGGAATAAAAAAGCGGTAGCCTTTATTATTGTGCTGCCACGCGGCAGCGCGCTTTCAAAAGCGTTTGCACAGCAAACGCAAAAAAAAACGAGGACATGTGCCTCGTTTTTTTCACTTTAAGAGGTAGAAAGCTTCCGCATGGAAACTTTCGGATGACTCGTATTCTGCGCAGTCAGAACACAACCTGTCGGCGAAACAAAGTTTCGCAGACAAGTCAAATCCCCTCCTGCGATGCGCTCGCAGGAGGGGATTTCAGCTTTATATGGTGCTTTTACTTCATGATGTCCTTGTCGTGCGCAGCCTTTGCGACCAGACCGGACAGCGCGAGGAGCGCGATCAGGTTCGGGAATACCATCAGGCCGTTGAACAGGTCGGACAGGTTCCAGACCAGATCAACGTGCAGCGCGGAGCCGATGACGATGCAGACAACAACGATCGCGGCGTAAGCCTTGACCGCCTTGTGGCCGAACAGTGCCTTTACGTTCTGCTCACCGAAGAAATACCAGCCGATAATGGTGGAAAACGCGAAGAACAGCATGCAGATCGCAACAAATGCGCCGCCGAGCGTGCCGAGGGAGGCGGAGAAAGCAGCCTGTGCGAGCTCGGTGCCCTGCAGGCCGTCCGGAGCGCCCGGATTGAGCATGCCGGAGGTCAGGATGACCATCGCGGTCAGCGTCAGTACAACAAAGGTGTCGATGAATACGGAAACGATGGCGATCTCGCCCTGATCCTGCGGACGCTTTACCTTGGCCAGCGCGTGTGCGTGCGGCGTGGAGCCCATGCCGGCCTCGTTGGAGAACAGGCCGCGTGCAACGCCGTAGCGCATCGCCTCGCGTACCGTGATGCCGGCTGCGCCGCCGAGGATCGACTGCGGATCAAACGCAGCAACAAAGATGGACTTGAACGCCGGGATGATCGCCGCATGGTTGAAGCACAGGATGACCAGGCAGCCTGCCATGTAGAACAGCGCCATGATCGGGACGACCTTCTCGGTAACGGAAGCGATACGGCCGACGCCGCCGAGGAAGATGAACGCCGCGATGATCGCGCAGACGATGCCGACAACGATCTGCGGTGCGCCGAACGCGGTCTTGAAGGCAACGCTGATCGAGTTTGCCTGTACCATGTTGCCGGTGAAGCCGAGGGCGAAAATGATAGCGACCGAGAAGAAGCCGGCAAGGAACTTGCCGAAGCCGCCCTGGAAGCGTGCACGGATGTAGTAGATCGGGCCGCCGGTAACGTGACCCTTGTCGTCGGTGGTCTTGTACTTCTGCGCGAGCACGGCCTCACCGTAGATGGTGGACATGCCGAAGAACGCAGACAGCCACATCCAGAAGATCGCGCCCGGGCCGCCGGAATACAGCGCGGTAGCCGCGCCCGCGATATTACCGGTGCCGACCTGCGCCGCGATCGCGGTGGTCAGCGCCTGGAACGGGCTCATGCCGTCCTTGCCGGCCTTTTCACCGTTGAGCGAGAAGTGACCGAACAGGTGCTTCCAGCCTGCGCCGAACTTGCGGACCTGAATGAAGCGTGTGCGGATGGTAAACACGATGCCGGTACCTACGAGGAGATACAGCAGCAGGCCGTTCCAGACGACGTTGCTGATCCTGCTTACCCAGTCTGCCAATACTTCCATTGTCATTTTTTACATTCCCCTTTTTTTGTCTGCGGCAAACAAAAAACCGAAACCCATGGGTAAAATGGATTTCGGCTCAAAAGAACGACAGCAGAACAGGATTTCACGCGCTGATGGAACGCTGACCTCCTGTGCATTTTATCGATCCATACTCTGTCCTTTTGCCTGAGAGATTGGGCGCGGCTACTCTTACCCCCGCGCGCGTTGCACCTTCGGCAGTCCCCTTACATCCGGGACGTTCTCCAGAGCCACATCCGCTGACAGTCCTCATCCGGGTACACCGGACACCTGAGAGTTTCGCTCCTTCGGCAAGTCTTGTGGACTTTTTCCTGCCAGCTTCGTTTGTCGCTTTATGGTTTTATGGGATTAAGTTTAACATTTCTCTGCATGAATGTCAAGTTTTCCTTCCCGTCGGATTGCACAAATTAACTTCATATGAAAAAAAGTAAACCGTCGGAGAACGATTTCTCCGACGGTTTTTCCAGTTTAGTAAACGTACTCGAATTCGAGCTCGCCGATGATGACCGGCGCATTTTCCTCGATGCCCATTTCCTCGAGCTTCGCATAGATGCCTGCGGTCTGGAGCATGCGGTCCATATACTGACGGGACTCGTAGTCGTCGAGGTTGACCGAGCCCATGACCTTGTCCACCCATGCGCCGGTAACGACGTAGGCGTCGCCGTCGCGCTCGATGGTCCAGTCGTTCTCGGTGACGGGAGCCGCCTCAGTCTCGACGAACTCCGGCTCGTACACGAATACCGGCGGCAACTGCTGCAGCTCGTGCCAGGTGAGGTTCATCAGCTCCCGGACGCCCTGATTGGTCGCCGCGGACAGCTCCGCGAACAGGAAGCCGTGCTCCTCGGCATACTTTCTCAGCTTTTCGACCGGCTCGCGGTCCTCGCCCAGCAGGTCGGTCTTGTTCGCCACGATGATCTGCGGACGCGCCGCGAGAAACTCGCTGTAACCGGCCAGTTCGGCATTGATCTTCTCGATGTCGTCGATCGGATCGCGGCCCTCGCTGCCCGCCGCATCGACCAGATGCAGCAGCAGGCGGCAGCGGTCGATATGGCGCAGGAAGTCATGACCGAGGCCGGCGCCCTCGCTCGCGCCCTCGATGATGCCCGGGATGTCCGCCATGACGAAGTTCTGCTCCTCGCCCACGGAGACCACGCCCAGATTGGGCACGAGGGTCGTGAAGTGGTAGTTGGCGATCTTCGGACGGGCTGCCGATGCCATGCTCAGCAGCGTGGACTTGCCGACGTTCGGGAAGCCGACCAGACCGACGTCCGCGAGCAGCTTGAGCTCGAGCACGATGTCGCGCTCGACGCCCGGCAGACCCGGCTTCGCAAAGCGCGGCGCCTGACGGGTCGGGGTCGCGAAATGCGTGTTGCCCCAGCCGCCGTTGCCGCCCTTTGCCGCGACATACGGCTCGTTATCCGACATATCCTTCATGACCTGTCCGGTTTTCTGGTCGCGGATGATCGTACCGCGCGGCACGCGGATGACGAGGTCCGCGCCGTCCTTGCCCTTGCAGCGCTTGCCGCCGCCCGGCTCGCCGGGCGCCGCGACATACTTTTTCTTGTAGCGGAAGTCCAGGAGCGTCGACAGATTGTCATCCACCTTGAAGATGACCGAGCCGCCGCGGCCGCCGTCGCCGCCGTCCGGTCCGCCCGCCGCGACATACTTTTCGCGGTGGAAGCCGACCTTGCCGTCGCCGCCCTTGCCGGAAACGATCTTGATCTTTGCAATATCAATAAACACAGTGTTGTCCTCCTTTCAAGTGGCAGTATGCAACAGTATTATGATCATTAAAACAAAATCCCAGACGCCTGTCTGGGATTTGTGTCTTGTTCGGTTTACTGCGGGTAAACGGAAACCTGCTTGCGGTCCTTACCCAGGCGCTCGAAGCGAACAACGCCCTCAACCTTTGCGAACAGGGTGTCGTCCGAACCACGGCCAACGTTTACGCCCGGATGGATCTTCGTGCCGCGCTGGCGAACGAGGATGTTGCCTGCCGGTACGGTCTGACCGTCTGCGCGCTTAACGCCCAGTCGCTTGGACTCGGAGTCACGGCCGTTCTTGGTAGAACCTGCGCCCTTTTTATGCGCGAAAAACTGTAAGCTAATCTTCAGCATCTGTGTGCACCTCCATTACGTTTAAGAAATCGGAATAATTTTGTTCCAGCTCGGAAAAATGCAGTTTTAGTGCCTGAAGTGCGTCCTGACCACGCTCCACCGTGTCTTTCGGCAGGGTAAAGCGGATGTGTGCGCCCTCGTCCTCGATGAGCGTGTCAACGGGGATGTGCTGTACGTCGTACAGCAGAGCATGCGTCAGCATCACCGCACTGGAGATCGCCGCACAAACGATGTCCTCCCCTTCCTCCGCATAGCCTGCGTGGCCGAGGATGTCCACCGAGAGGATCCTGTCCCCTTGCAGCGAAAAAGTGACCTTCGTCACGGCCTTACGCCTTGATGGACGCGATGGTTACCTTGGTGTACGGCTGACGATGGCCCTGACGACGGCGGTAACCCTTCTTGGGCTTCATCTTGAAGATGTTGATCTTCTTGCCCTTGCCGGTCTTCTCGACCGTGCCGGTTACGGCTGCGCCGGAAACGTAAGGAGCGCCGACGGTGAGCTTGTCGCCCTCGCCTACTGCCAGAACCTCGTCAAAAGTAACGGTTGCACCGTCCTCCACGCCGAGCTTCTCGACGTAGATCACGTCGCCCTCAGATACCTTGTACTGCTTGCCGCCAGTTTTCAGAATGGCATACATTATGATTTTCCCTCTCTTTCGTTGTAGAGTCACGCTTGGCACGGCGGAGCGTCGGAAAGACGCACACTTAACAAAAGCCTATGCACAATGCGGCTTTTAATAGCATAACACAAGCCCCTTCTTCTGTCAAGCGGTTTCCCGAAAATCCGAACGTAAAAGAGCGTACGATTTCCGCATTCTTTTCTGTGCATTTTTACCGCAGCGCGATATATTTGAACGTATACATCGGGTTATTGCCGTTGTAGAGCGAGGACGAGCTCAGTACGTTGAAGCCGTTCTCCGTGATCTCGACAGTCTTTGCGGGCGATGCCGCCGTCGCAAGGCCGCCGTAGATCAGATTCGCCTGCGAAAACGCGCCGTCTGTGCGGCAGATGAGCACGGCGCGCGGCGTAAAGCCGAGCGAGATGAACTGACTGGTCTCGCCGTCGCCCTCGTAGGTGCCGAACACAAAAAGCTGATCCACGCGCGCGTTCGTCTCGGCGTCCGCGGCGTTCATCGCCTCCACCGTGCTCTGCATGCTGTCCGTGAACGAGCCGGACAGCGCGCTCAGCGACGCCTGCACCGCGCTCTGCTCAGCCTTGCCGGCGATCTCCTGCTGAAGCTCCTGCGCGAGCATTTCGCGCGTCACCGTGCCGCCGTAGGCGCCGATCACGAGCGACTCCATGCGCTCCTCGAGCGTTTTTCCGTCCGCGCAGACCCGGTTGAGCGCCTGCCGCAGCTGCTCGGGCGCGCTGTCGAACCACGCCTTGAGCGCGTCGGGCGCGAGCGTCGGCTGATCGGGCAGGTCGGCTATGCGCTTTTCAAAACGGCTGATCTGATGATCGAACATAACGTTACCTCCTGTTTTGTGTGAGGACACCCCGTCGGCAGATACCGGAGCGTCCTCATTGTCTCAAGGGCAATACCGCATAATTGAACAAGAGCGATTTGCGAGTAAATTCTGCGTACTGACAGGGCGCGGTTTTGCGGTAATACTTGACGTATTACCGTGAAATCGCAACGAAGGCAGGGTACAGAATTTCCGCAAAGCGCCGTAGCTTTAATTGTGCGGTGTTGCCCAAGACTTCATCCCCATGAAGCAAGCCTTAGAATAGGAATTTTTCTGCGTTTTGTCAAGCGTTTCGGGTGGTCAATCTTTTGACCAGCAGCAAAACCCTGCCGAGGATCCGCGTTTTTCGCGTTTCGGCAGGGTTTTTTGAATTTTTCAGTTGTCCTTTTCCTGCTTTGCCGCATCAATATCCTGTAAAAGCTGCGCGCGCGTGTCGTCGAACAGTAGCTTTTTGTTGTGCGCAAAGTAGGCGTCGCAGCCGAAATTCTGGATGAACCACGACGTGAACCAGTTCGCGGTCAGCTCGGTGGCGAACAGCACGAGCTCCTGCGAATCCGGAATGGCCGCATCGAGAAAGGCGAAGGCGTTCGTCAGCCCCTCGTCTGCGCGGTCGGCCGCCTGTGCGCGCGCCTCGACCTCGCCGCCGAACAGCGTCTTGAGCCGGTCGAACGCCTGACCGCGCGGCGTTTTTTCGAGCGCGAGCGTCTGCTGCCAGGTATCCAGCAGCTCCGCCTCGCGCGCTGCGACGAACAGCGCGTCCCGGTCGGTCGAGCCGCTGCGGCGGCGCATCAGCTCCTCGCGTTTCTCGTCGAGCAGCGTGCCGAGCGTCTTTTCCCCTTCGCGGACGCACAGCAGGTCGCCGTGCAGCGCGTCGGTCAGCGCATCCTGCCGGTAAGCCGCGCGCGCCGTGTCCGCAAGACGCGAGAGCAGCAGGCCGAGCACGCCGAGCTTTTCGTCAAACGGCGCGTCGCGCAGCTCGGAGGCGCGCACCTTCTCCCATGTTCCCGAAACGATCTCGTCGACGCGGTAGACCTGACGGTACTTTTCGTAAAGCTGCAAATAGTTCGCGAAATCCGACGCGATCTGCGGCAGCTGGAGATACTGCTCGACGACCTGCCGGTCGACCGGGAGACCGAGCGTTTCATAGGTCTGCATCAGCTCGGACAGATCCTCCCAGCCGCGTGCGGTGACAAACTGCAAACCGTCCGCCGTCGCCTCGACGCGGTAGAAATTGTCGCGCCGGATCTCCAGATAGGACAGGATCGCGCCGTGAATGCCGCGTTTTCCGGCGTATTCCTTCCAGACGCCGAAGTCCTCCTCGATGTCGATCTTTTTCACGCGGTCGAGCGTCACAACATCAAATTCGCGCACGGATTTATTGTACTCGGGCGGATTTCCGGCCGCCACAACCATCCATCCTGCTGGGAGCTGCTGATTGCCGAACGTTTTGCACTGCAAAAACTGGAGCATCATCGGCGTCAGCGTCTCCGAGATGCAGTTGATCTCGTCGAGGAACAGGATGCCCTCGGAAACGCCCGTGCGCTCGATCTCGCGGTAGACCGATGCGATGATCTCGCTCATCGTGTAGCTCGTCACCGTGCGCTCCTCGCCGCCGAGCCGCACCTTTTCGATAAACGGCAGTCCGAGCGCGGACTGGCGCGTGTGGTGAGTCAGCGTATAGGAAACCAGTCCCACGCCGGTCTCCTCCGCGATCTGCTGCATGATCTGGGTCTTGCCGATGCCCGGAGGGCCGATGAGCAGCACCGGCCGCTGCCGGATGGGCGGAATGCGCCACGCGCCGAACTCGTCCTTCGCCAGATAAGCGCGCAGCGCGTTCTTGATCTCCTGTTTTGCTCGTTTGATATTCATGAAAAGCACCTCGGCCTTGTTTCTGTCTATTCCCTACTATACCACGCCTCCCCCGGCCGCACAAGTGCCGCCTTGCCGTTGTCCGGCGCACGTGCTATAATTTACACGAGAAAAAGGCAAAGGAGCGGTAGCCATGCGCTGCATCGACGGCGAAAACGAACTTATCCTCACCTGCGAGACGCAGGCGGAGGGGGTGTGCATCCTGCGGTGCGAGACACGCGACCCGGTCGTGCTGCTGCCCGACGAGATCGACGGCGCGCCCGTCACCGCGCTCGGCAGGTATGTCCTGAGCGGCCGCGCCCCCGACCTCTCCGGCCGGGACACGTTTTCCGTGCGCGTGACCTGCGGCGGCCCGCTCCCCGTGCACGAAGCGGACAGCATCCGCGCAGTGACGCTGCCGAAGCACGCCAGAACCGTCGGCAGTTATGCGTTCTACAACTGCCGCTCGCTCGAGGAGCTGACCATGACGGACAGCGTTTCCGCGTTTGACGGCGGCTCGCTGATGAACTGCCTCAGTCTGCACCGCATCCGCCTGCTCGCGCCGCCCGGCGGCGCGACCTGCCTGCCGAAGATACTCGGCGAGACCGCGAGTGAGCTGGATGTGCGCTTTCTGCACGGCGACACGTGCACGCCGCTGCTGTTCCCGGCCTACACCGAGGAGCTCGAGGACCTCAGCCCGGCGCACATCTTTCAGCGCCGTATCCACGGCGCCGGGTACAGCTACCGCCAGTGCTTTGACGGCGCGGCGCTGAACTTCCGGCAGTACGACCGGGCGCTTTCCGAGCTTGCCGAACGGCATGATTTCGCTATCGCCGCCCGGGTCGCGGTGCGGCGGCTCGCCGCGCCCTTTGCCCTGTCGGACAGCGCACGCGCGGACTATCTCGCCGTTCTGCGTGAGCACGGCGGCCCGCTCGCCTGTGCGCTCGCAAAACAGGGCGACAGCGTTTCGCTCCACGTGCTGCTGTCGCTTTCCGTGCTGTCGGATGCCGGCATAGACGCCGCCTGCACCGCCGCGCGCGAGGCCGGGCAGACCGCTGCGCTCTCCGTGCTGCTCGCCGCCGCCGGCCCGTCAAAGCCGCGCGGACGCGCAAAAACATTCGATCTGTAAGGAGGCTCGGCCATGCAGTCCGAACGATGGGCCAATATCGGGCGCGAAATCCTGTTTTCCGCCCGCAGCGAGCTTTATATGAACCTGCCGTTTCTCGACGGCGCACTCGCGGCGCTGCCGGTGCAGGACGGCTTCGAGACGAGCTCGCTCGCGACCGATGCAAAGGCGCTGTATTTCAGCGGCGCGTGGCTTGCGCAGCGCTTCGAGCGCAGCCGCACGAGCGTCAACCGCGCCTATCTGCACACGGTCTTTCACTGTCTGCTGCGCCATCCGGCGAAAATGCGCGGCCGCGACCGCGATCTCTGGTCGCTCGCGTGCGACATTGCGGTCGAAAGCCTGCTCGACAGTCTGGATTACCGCTGCCTCGCGCCGGACAAGACCTCGGTGCGGCGGCGCAGCCTTTACCGCTCGCTGCACGAGCATATGCCCGTGCTGACAGCTGAGGCGGTCTACCGCCATTTCCGCCGCGAGCGCATGAATTCATACGACTGCGCGACGCTCACACGCGTTTTCGCGGTCGATGAGCACACGCTCTGGCCCGAGGATGATGACGATCAGGACCGCCGCTGGCAGCAGCAGGCGCAGCGCACCCAGACCGCCATGGATACGGTTTTCGCCAGCGAAGCGACCGGCGGCGAGGCCGTGCGCGAGCAGCTTGCCGTCTCCGCGCGCCGCACGACCGACTACCGCGCCTTTCTGCGGCGGTTTTCCGCCCTACGCGAGGAGACCGCCATCGACGCGGACTCGTTTGACTACGGCTACTACGCCTACGGTCTGCGCCGCTACGGCAATATGCCGCTGATCGAGCCGCTGGAAACGCGCGAGACGCGCAAAATCGAGGATTTCGTCATCGCCATCGACACCTCCATGTCCACCTCGGGCGAGCTCGTCCGCGCCTTTCTCGAAAGGACCTGCGAGCTGCTCCAGCAGAACACGAGCTTTTTCCGCCGCATCAACCTGCGCATCCTGCAATGCGACGACAAGCTGCGCTCGGACAGGGTTATTCACGACGCGAAGGAATTTGCCGACTATATGGCGCATTTCGAGCTCATCGGCCAGTCTGCGACCGATTTCCGCCCGGTTTTCGAGCACGTCGACCAGCTTGTCGCTGAGGGCGCGTTCCACTCGCTGCGCGGTCTCATTTATTTTACAGACGGTCTCGGCCTGTACCCGAAAAAGCGCCCGAAGTACGACGCCGCCTTCGTCATGCTCGAGGGCGAGTGCTGGCCGGACAGCGTTCCGCCCTGGGGCATCCGCGTCATCCTCCGCGAGGACGAAATTTTAACAGAATAAGCTGTCGATATAGACCATTTTCACATCAAAACAGCAGCCGCGCGGCAGCGCGCATTCAAAAGCGTTTGCTGCGCAAACGCAAAAAACCGGGGACATGTGCCTCGGTTTTTTGACTTTGAGAGGGAGAAAGTTTCCGCATGGGAACTTTTGGACGACTCATGTTCTGCGAAGTCAGAACACACCTTGTCGGGAAAAACGAAGTTTTTCCGACAGGTATACGGCCCGGTGCAAAAGGATTTTTCCCCTGCACCGGGCCGCTTTTTGTATATTCAGTTAATATGGGCGAATTACTTGACGATTTCCTTTGCGGCAGCCGCCAGAACGTCTACCTTCGCCTCAGCCTCGGCCTTGTTCGCGCCCTTGGCCATGATATATACCTTGACCTTGGGCTCGGTGCCGGACGGACGGATGATAAAGGTCGTGCCGCCCTCGAGCTCGTAGTACATGACGTTCTGACCCTTGAGCTCCATCTGCTCGACTCTGCCGTCTGCCATGCAGGTACGGGTACCCGGCATGTAGTCGCGGGTGAAGTCGACCTTGTCCGGGCCGACAGCGGTCAGCGGCTTGTCGCGCAGCTCCTGCATAAGCTCCTTCATGCGCTGGAGACCGGAAACGCCCGGCATGACGATGGAAATGGTCTGCTCGCAGTAGTAGCCGTACTTTTCGTACATCTCTTCCATTGCGTCGTACAGCGTCTTGCCCTGCGTGCGGTAATAAGCCGCCATCTCCGCGATCAGCATGGAGGCGGTGACTGCGTCCTTGTCGCGCGCGTAGTCGCCGCACAGGTAGCCGTAGGACTCCTCGAACGCAAAGATGTACTCGTGCGAGCCGTCCTTCTCGAACTGCTTGATCTTCTCTGCGAGGAACTTGAAGCCGGTGAAGGTGTCGAAGCACGCAACGCCGTTCTTCTCCGCCGCCGCGCGCGCCATCTCGGTGGTGACGATGCTCTTGAGGACCGCCGGATGCGCCGGCATGGTGTTCGTCAGCTTCTTCGCGGTGATGATGTAATCGGTGAGCAGCACGCCGACCTGATTGCCCGACAGGGTGACGTACTCGCCGGACTTGTCCTTGAGGACGATGCCGGTGCGGTCGGAGTCCGGGTCGGTGCCGATGATGAGGTCAACGTCGTTCTTCTTTGCCAGATCAATGGCCAGATAGAAGCCTTCCTTGTACTCCGGGTTCGGGTTCTTGACGGTCGGGAAATCGCCGTCGATCTTCATCTGCTCGGGCTCACAGATAATGTGCTTGTAGCCCAGACGGCGCAGAATTTCCGGAACCAGACGATAGCCTGCGCCGTGGAACGGGGTGTAGACCAGCTTGAAGTCGTCTGCAACCTGCTTTACGCAGTCCGGGTTGACGGCAACCTTGATGACCTCGCCGAGGTACGCCTCGTCGGTGTCCTTGCCGAGCATACGGATCATGCCGCTCTTGACCGCTTCGTCAAAATCCGTGGTCTTAACGCCGGTGAAGATGTCGGTCGCCGCCATTTCCTTCGCGACTACGTCCGCCTCAGCCGGGGGCAGCTGTGCGCCGTCCTCCCAGTAGACCTTGTAGCCGTTGTATTCCTTCGGGTTGTGGGATGCGGTGATGTTGATGCCCGCGATGCAGCCGTAGTGACGGACTGCAAAGGACAGCTCCGGGGTCGGGCGCAGCTCGTCGAAGATCAGCGCCTTGATGCCGTTCGCGGCGAGGATGCACGCGGACTGCTTTGCGAACTCGGGCGAGAAGTGGCGGGAGTCGTATGCGATCGCAACGCCGCGATCCATCGCCTCCTGACCGTTCGATACGATCAGCTTCGCAAGGCCCTGCGCCGCCTGACCGACGGTAAAGCGATTCATTCGGTTGAGGCCGACGCCCAGAACACCGCGCAGGCCTGCCGTGCCGAACGACAGCGGCGCATAAAAACGGCTCTCGATCTCTTCTTTATCGTCTGCAACCGACTGCAGCTCTGCGTGCTCCTCTGCGCTCAGTGCGCCGCTCTCCAGCCAGTGCTTGTATTCAGCCATGAAATCCATGTCTATCACCTCTCCAGATATTTGCCCCGGCAGACGCGCTTTCGCCATCTGCCGAAGCCTCTATCTAAATTATACGATATCTGCCTGTCAATGCAAGGGGATTTTGCGCGAATTATAAAAAACTCCCACAACATCTCGTTGTTCTGCACAGTTTTTCGCCATTTCTTTTGTGCATTCATTCAGGGAAGGTCTGGAAGCGCCGTCGGACTCCGATCCGCGTTTCTCTTGCGATATACGGCTGATTATGCTACGATGATACTATATTCAGGCGGAAAGGGCGAAAAAATTGATACAGTGTTTTGTCAAAAAGGAATATGAGCCGCCGTTCGGGCTGACCCGGCCGCCGCGCCTGTTTTCCGTCAGCAGAACGGATGCAGAGGCGTCCGCGCATCCGCGCGTCATGCACGCGCATGACGATCTGGTGGAGATCGTGCTCGTGCGCGGCGGCGAGAGCCGTTATTTCGTCGGCGGCATGCCGTATGACGCGCGCCGGGGTGACCTGTTCATCTATAACAGCCGCGTGGTGCACGATGAGCCGTCCGGTCCCGACCGGCCGGTTGCCTCGTTCAGTCTGGCGCTCGGCGGTCTGAGCGTGCCCGGACTGCGCGAAAACGCGCTCATCCCGGACGATGCCTCGCCTGTCTGCCCGCTGACCGAGGCGCAGACCGTCCGGCTCGAGCGGCTGTATGATGTGCTGTACAGCGAGCTGACCGCAGGCAACGACGACGGCGCGCATCATCTGCTGATGGCGCTGCTGACGCTCGTGCAGCAGTTCCTCGCCGCCGCCGCGCAGGACGGCAGCCGCGGAGAAAACGTATTCGCGCAGCGCATCAAGGACTACATCGACCGGCATTTTGCCGAGGATTTCTCGCTTCAGAGCATGGCGGATGCGCTGCATGTCAGTCCGTACTACCTCGCGCACGTCTGCAAGGATGTGACCGGCTATTCGCCGCTTCAGTATGTCCTGCGGCGGCGCATCGGCGAGGCGCAGACGCTGCTCATCACGACCGAGCTGCCGGTGACGCGCATCGCCGCGCAGGTCGGATACGATAATCCGAGCCATTTCAACGCGCAGTTTTCCAAGGCGGTCGGCATGTCGCCGCGAACGTTCCGGAAGGAATATGTTTTTCATAAATAAGCTGTCGCGAAAAGGACTTTTGCGACAGACTAAGAGCGCTCCCGACAGGGAGCGCTCTGCTTTTATCATTTTTCCAGCTCTTTGATCTGCTGCTCCATGGTCGGCACGTCGCATTTTCCGGTGCGGATCGCCTCGAGAACCACCTCCGGAGACGCCGGAACCTTATTGATGCGCACGCCGATGGCACGCGACACGGCGTTCAGGATCGCCGGCGTCACCGGCACGGTCGCTACCTCGGAAATGCCCTTCGCGCCGAACGGACCCTGCGGTTCCGGGTCTTCGATGAGGATGATCTCGTAGTCCGGCGTATCCTCGGCGCGCGGCAGACCCAGCTGACGGTACAGTGTTTTGACCGGATAGCCGTTTTCCGTCGGGTATCCCTCGGTGAGTGCATAGCCCTGTCCCATCGAGCAGGAGCCGTGCATCTGACCCTCGATGATATGCGGATTGATAGCGCGGCCGACGTCATGCGCCGCGATGACCTTGAGCAGGCGCACCTCGCCGGTCTCCTTGTCCACCTCGACAATGGCGGCCTGCGTCGCATACGCATATGCCGGGAAGTTGCGGTACTTCGCGCCGCGCTTTTTCGCGCCCTCAAAATCACCGATGGCAAAGCACGGGTCGGAGGCATAGTAATATTCTGCGCGGCGCTCCTCGCCCGGCTGCCACGGACGGCTGTCTAAATCCTGTTTGAGCTTGACGCACGCCTCGTACACCGCGCGGCCGCCGCACAGCGTCTGACGCTCGGAGACCGATTCGCCGGTCGGGATGGTCAGCTCGGTATCGCCGTTCGTGATATAGATGTCGCAGATGTCCATATCCAGCGTTTCCGCCGCGACCTGCGTCATGGCGGTGCGGAAGCCCTGTCCCATGTCCGTGCCGGAAACGATCATGTGCAGGCGGCCGTCACCCTGCAAAATCAGCTTGCATGCGCCGTCATCGGTGAAAATGCCCTTGCCGACGCCGACGTTCTTGAAGCCCGAGGCCATGCCCCAGCCGAGCACCTTACTGCCCTTCGGGTACTGTCCCTCATACGCCTTGAGCGCCTTTTTCAGACTTTTTTCGCACTGGTCGATGGTGTCCATCATGCCCATGCTGTATTGGAGCACTTCGCCGCCGACTGACGTCGCGCCCGGATAGACAGCATTGCGGCGGCGCAGCTCGAACGGGTCGATGCCCAGCTTTTCCGCCATCATGTCCATCGCGGTCTCGATCGAGATCGCCGCCTGATTGATGCCGTAGCCGCGGAACGCGCCGCCCTGTAAATTGTTGTTGCGGATGGCCGAGCCCTCGACACGGACGTTGGGAATAATATACGGGCCGCCGCTCATCAGCGCGCCGGTCATCAGCGTGCCGTAGCTTTCGCACTCATACGGGCCGCCGTCCGAGAACATCCGGCAGTCCAGATACTGAAATTTGCCGTCCGGCGTAAAGCCGATCTCGTAATCCGTGTGGTAGCCGTGCCGCTTGGTGGTGAGGAGCAGATCCTCTCTGCGCGTCAGCGTGATCTTGACCGGCTTTCCGCACGCGAGCGCGGCCACTGCCGCCGGCGCCTCGAGGAACGCATCGCACTTTTTGCCGAAGCCGCCGCCGAGCGGCGTCACGATAACACGGATATCCTCCTCGGGCTTGTCCAGAATCTTCGCCAGCATGCTGCGGATTTCGAACGGCGCCTGCGTGCAGGCAAAGACGGTCGTTTTTCCGCCCTGCACCATGCCGATGGCGGAGACCGGCTCCATGCAGGCGTGCTCCTGCGGCTCGATCTCCTTGGAAACGTTTATCTTCACGATGTCCGGCCGCTGCTTTGCCTGCTCCACATCGCCGCTCTTGCGGCCGGTGTGCACGATAAAGCTGTTTTTTCGGTAGCCGTCCGCCATCGTGTATATGCCGGGCAGCTCCTCATAGTCGATCCTGACCAGCTTCGCGGCCGCTCTCGCGTGCTCCACGGTATCCGCCACGACAAGCGCCAGATGGTCGCCGAGGAAGTTCACCTCGTCCGTGCAGAACACCGGCTGCTCAGGCGTCCACGTGCCCATTTTGTTCATGCCGGGCACATCGGCGGCGGTGACGATGCGCACCACGCCCTCCGCCTGCCCGGCGACGGCGTAATCCACTGCGTTGATCTTCGCGTGCGGCACCGGCGCCCAGACGAACGCACCGTGCAGCAGAGTATCCGCGCCGATGTCCTCCGCGGTGTAGTCGTCGCAGAATTTGAGCCTGCCGCCGGTCTTGTCCATGCCGTCCACATCCCAGACCGACTTGCCGACCGCGGAGCCGGTGATAGGCGGTACGGTCTGGTTTGCACCGACCACGATGACCGTGCTTTCGTGCGTGCGGAAGCTGTCGATGTCCGGCGTTTCGCCGCGCAGGCGTGCTGCCGCCAGCTTGACCGCCTCGATGATCTTGACATAGCCGGTGCAGCGGCAGTAGTTGTTCTTCAGCCCTTCATAGATCTCCCGCTCGGCCGGCGCGGGATTGTGCAGCAGCAGCGCCTTTGCCGCCATGACCATGCCCGGCGTGCAGAAGCCGCACTGCACCGCGCCGACATCGAGGAACGAGCGCTGAATGATCGGCAGCATGGCATCGTTCGGCGCATTTTCGATGGTCTCTACCGTTTTTCCGTCCACCCGACGCAGCAGCGTCACACACGAGCGCGTCAGCCTGCCGTCCACAAGGACGCTGCACGCGCCGCAGTGTCCCGTGCCGCAGGCCTCCTTCGTGCCCTTCATGCACCTGACGTTTCGAAGGAACTCGAGCAGCGTGCGGCTTTCGCCGTCCTGCACCTCGACCGATGCGCCGTTGAGCGTAAATCGAATCATTGGCTTTCGCCCTCCCTGCCGTTACCTGATCTTTGCCTTGATGCGCATAAAGCGTCTGTGACCGGAGTCCAGCGCCTCATAGAAGTCGTCGCTGTCCTTCGGGTCGTCCCTGGTCAGCTTGGAAACCACATACATCAGCACGAGCGCGGTCGCGAGACCGATGGTGCCGTACCACACATAGCCGAGGTCCCAGACGAAGAACGTCAGACAGATGACGATCGCACCGGCCGAGATGGAAACGATGGCCGCCTTGCGGGTCGCCCACTTGCAGTAGATGCCGAATACGAGCGCCGGGAACAGCGATTCGACCAGAGAATCCGCGAAGATCATCAGATTATAGACGTATTCCCAGTGCATGAGCGAAACACCGACCGTCACCGCACCGAACAGCAGAATGACCACGCGGACGACCGAGGTCTCGGACGCCTTGAATTTGCAGTGGCCGATGCCGACCAGCAGGTCCTTGTAGATGATGGACGACATGACCATCAGCAGCGCATTCGCGGTGGACAGGCCGACCGCCAGCACGCCGATGAGGAACACGATCATCAAGATCTGCGCCAGTACGCCGTGCGTGCCCGCGATGATGTTGCACATATACGGGATGACCAGTTCGGTCTCCGAGCTGGTCAGGTCCGGCATGGCTGCGAGCGCGACCAAACCGATGAGCATCGTTCCGCCCCAGACGATGATCTGGAGGAAAGGCGCGAGGAATGCCATCTGACGCTGGTCCTTCAGGCCCGCGCTGTAATAGCCCGAGCGCACAAAGACCTGCGGCAGGAGCAGCGTGTAGCCGAACGCGCACGCCAGCGGATAGCTGACGCGCGACGGATAGGTGCACACGCCGATCGGCCCCGGATAGGAAAACCAGTCCGGTGTCTGCACGCGGACGGTCTGGAAGGCTTCGATGAGCGAGCCGTTGAACACGACCTTGAGCGTGACGAAAATAATTGCCCACAGCGCCAGAATGAAAAACCAGCCCTGTACGGCATCCGCCAGCGCGGTGGATTTTACGCCGCCGAGCATGACGAATACGGTCATGATGATGCCGCAGATGAGCGTGAAGGTCTGCGAGGACACCGCGCCGCCGGTCGCGACCTCAGCCGCGCGGCCGCCCGCCACCAGAACCGCCGAGATGAACGGCACGGCACAGACGATGTAGACGAGGTCGATGATGACGGTCAGCGCCTTGGACCTGTAGCGGCAGTAGAAGAAATCCGCCGGTGTGGTGAAGTGCTTCTGCTGGTTGACCAGCCATACCTTGGTCATCGTGAAGTAGCAGATGATCGGAAACATGGAGTAGATGCACATCTCCGAGAAAAAGTATCCCAGTCCGTAGCGGTAATACGCGCCCGGGCCTGCAAAGAACACCCAGACGCTCATGCACGAGGCGATATAGGTCATGACCATGACCGGCCACTTGAAGCGGCCGCCCTGTAAATCGACCCTGCCTGCGTCGCGCTTTTCCTTCCATGTCGTGTAGCGTGCGATAGCGATCAAAAACAGAAAGTATGCCGCAAAAACGACCCATACTGTTCTGCCCGAAAGTAAACCCTGTGTTGTCATTTCTCTGTTATCCTTTATCTGTTCCGTTCGGTTTCAGCCGCGGGATGCGTATCCTCCTGCGCCGTCTCTTCCTGTTCCTCGTCCTCGATCAGAGGATATTCCTTTTCGGTCAGCTTGCAGCCGATGTACACGGAGAGCACCGTGCCGATAAAGCTGATCAGGCCGTGCACGATGCAGGCCGTTTCATTGCCGTAGGCCGGAAATCCCGGGAAATTATAAAATACCCAGAAAAAGAACACCGCCGCCAGCCAGCATTTTTCCGTTCTTCCGATTTTCATAGCTTATTTCACCTTTTCATTCCTTCTGCGAGCGCCATTCGCCGAGCAGCGCCTCCGAATCCACAACCAGTCCCAGATGCAGCGAGATCATGCGGAGTGCAGGCTCCTCCAGATGCTCGGAGCCGCGGGTCAGATCGCGCGGCACGACCACGCGGAAATCGCGGTTCGCGGCGTCGAACGCGGTATTGATGACGCAGCAGTCGGTCATGCAGCCGGTCAGCACCACGCGGCGGATGCCCAGATTGCGCAGCAGCAGCTCGAGGTCGGTGGGATAGAACGCGCTCAGGCGCTTTTTCGTCGTCACCATGTAATCCTCGTCGTGTACGTCGATGGACATTCTGTTCCAGCGCGTGCCCTCGAGGGCGTGCTCTGCGATGTTGGGGATTTCGCCGACCGTAACCGGAAACACCATGCGCCACGCCGACGGGAAGAGCTTTTCATCCGCGCCGTCCCTGCGAAGCGTCGAGCGCACATGGATGACCGGCAGGCCGAGTGCGCGCGCCTCGTCCATAAAATGATTCAGCGGCTCGATGATCTCGCGTCCGCGCGGAGACGGACACGGGCAGTCCGGGTCGGTTGACAGATGGCCGTCGTGCATGTCAATGGTGATGACTGCCGTGTCGTGCCGGTCGAGAAAAACCTCCCGCAACGCTTCCGGAACCTCCTTTTCGATGCTGTCGAAATATGCTTTCATTCGTTTATACTCCCTCCCTGTCAAGCATCGCCGCTCTTATGATGCGGTGCTGCCGATAGCCGTTTTACAGCTATTATAGCACACGTGTCATGACATGTGCAAACTTTTTAGTCTTGCGCGAAAAAAAATCCGAGGCACATGGCCTCGGATGAAACTGTCGTAAAACGATCGTCTTTCCTCTGTATCTTCTGTTATTTCCTTGCGGCGGCGGCAATATTGCTCAGCGCCTTCGCGACCTGCGCCCGGTTTACATTGCCCGTCGGGTTGAATGCGTTCCTGTTGTCTCCCTGCATAAGGTGGTTCTTGATGCAGAACGAAACCGACGAGATGGCCCAGTTCTGGATGCTGCGGCTGTCGCTGAACTCATAGACCGCCATGCCGTCGCCGGGGACAATTTCGGCAAGGCCGTTCTCCGCGAACAGCTTCATCGTGCGCTGAAGGACGGCTGCGAACTCCTGCCGGGTGATAGCGGCGCCGGGGTTCAGCTTTTTGTCCGAGCCGGTCATGATGCCGTTTTCGTAGCAGAACGCCATCGCGTTGTAGTAATCCTGACCGATTTCAGCGTAATCCGCCATGCCGGAAATGCCGCTCTGGCTCGGCTCGCCGGCGAATTTTGTGCTCAGGCAGCGTGCGGCGCGGCAGATCGCGTCCGCGACCTCCTGCCGCGATACCGTGCGCAGCGGCTCAAATACAGTCGTGCCGTCGTCCGGGCGGCCCACATCCATCAGATCGTATTCCATGACATAGCGCACCGCCGGCGCATACCAGTCCTGCGACGCAACATCCGCCGGCAGCATGATCGGGGTGTCGTCCGCCGCGAGCGCCGCGGTCGTCATGGACAGCGCGGTCGCGCCGGTCAGAAAAAACGAAAGAACCTTTTTGAAGGTCATCGTGTGTAGCTCCTTTCGAGGGAAATTGGCGAAGATGTATTTTCTTCGGCTATATGATTATACCACAGGTTGTGCTTTTTGTGTATAGTATGGGTGCAATTGTAACGCAGGTGTAACACTTTGCTTCGGGGCGCAAAAAAGCCCTGCTTTCCGAGGAAAACAGGGCCTTGCGTATCCTTAAAACAATTAAAAACGAATGATATCGCTTACTCTGCGGTGTACGGCAGAAGAGCGATGTGACGTGCACGCTTGATTGCCTCAGTCAGCTGACGCTGATGAGCAGCGCAGGTACCGGTCATGCGGCGGGGCAGGATCT
>OODC01000585.1_pt1 | contig 22466 bp, 19 predicted proteins | sample 1671711 | NCBI WGS metagenome assembly OODC01 (sample SAMN06348184, study PRJEB24527) | human gut metagenome | reverse complement strand
AGCGCCGTGCACGGGTCGCCCTTTATGCCGCGCAGGCCGCCGTTGTTCCATGCCGCGGCGATTGCATGGCGAATCGCGCGCTCCACCGCACTGACCGTCGTACCGTGGTCGAGAGCAATCCGCGGATAAATCGTTTTGGTGATCGCCCGCATCTCCGACGGATTGAGTAAAAACTCGACCACCGTACTGCGCAGATAGCTGTATCCCGTAACGTGCGGCGGAATACCAAGCTGGTAAAGATATGGCGTCAATCGAAATTCAATCTCCCGTGCGAGAGCAGAGTGTTCTTTTTCGACAGATTCCGCTTTTTCCGCAACGACTGCGTCATCCATCATCAACATCATAACCACGACCTCCGATAAATAATTCTCTTGAATATGGTATGCAGGAAGGAAATATCCTTCTTTGATTCACATTATATCACGAGAAAAAACAGGAAAAAAGAAGAAAAATTCGATGTGTTATCCATAATCTTACTGCTGTGTCGAAAATCGAGGCGCAGAACAGCAGGTTGCACAAACAGACGCGCAAAGTCCCGCTTTTTACGCTAAGATCCCGCTAACCGGAAGAATTCAAGGCCGTCTGCGAATGAGCCCCGGCCGCCCTCCGGTCAAACGGCAGTTTAACCTGTTTTTCACGCTGCGTGTCAATATTGTGTGAGAATACTTCAAATTGCTGTAAAAAACGTCGAATGGCACGCTGTATGGTTTGAACGGCTCTGCTTTGTGAAATTTTATATAAAATGAACAAATTCGACATGAAACGACAGAATGCGGCATCACCGGATCGAATAAAACGCCCCGGCCCTGTCGCTTTGACAAAGCCGGAGCGTATGTTATATTATAAATATAAAGGGACGCTGCTACAGCAGTCAGACCCTCACAGTCAAGAAATAGAATTGATGACCGTTTCGGTGCCTACCCGAGCGGTCATCGCGCTTTTATGCAAAAGATGTACAGCAAAACTACTGCACATATAAAAACTGAAAAGCCTTTTTCCGAACATGCGCCACCTCCTTCCTGCAGCAGCCTGTGGGAAAGGGAAAGGGGGTCCGACCGCCAAAAGTAACATCAGAAAAAGCAGTGATGCGCTTCACTTTTAGAGGCAGCATCACTGCTTTCTTTCGTTTTTACCCGAGGTGCCACCGCACGAGGTACGTCACGCTGTACTCGCCCTGATGGCCGGAGCGCGAGCGGGGGAAGGTCAGCTTCATTTGCGCGTCCGGGGACTGCGTCGCGGCGGACAGCACCGGCTCGGCGCGGAAGTCGCTTCCGGTGGTGAGGAAAATCTCCAGACGGATGCAGGTTCGGCTCTCATCCGCGTCTACGATGATGCGGTCGACGAGCGCCTTGGACATCTCGCGCGAAAAACCGCAGTTTGTCTGCCACCGCTCCTCGATGGTGCGGCGCAGGCTTTCCACGCGCCGAATGCGCTGCTCGAGCGTTTTGTCTGCATTTTGCAATTCCTTGCGCTGCTGCTCGAGCGCGGCAAGCTGCTCGTTGCAGGCTTCATTGCGCTGCCTGAACTCCTCGTTCGAGAGTGCCCCGGCAAGCGCGAGATCGAGCAGCTTGTCCTTGCGGCGGGTGACGGTCTCGAGCTCCTGCTCGACCTTCGCGAGGGCAGGAGCATTGTCCTGCTGCGCGGCAAAGGCGCGCAGATTGTCGATGTACTCCTGCATGGCAGTCGAGCGCTCGTCCGTCACCTGCTCGAACACGCGCGCAAGAATGCGGTCGAGCTCATGGCTGTAAATCGTGGGGGAGTCGCAGCCGCCCTGTTTTCCCTTTTCGCGGTACAGCTTGCAGTTCCAGCATTCCACCTCGCCGCGGCTTTTGCTTTTATACACATGCCTGTGGAAAGCGGTGCCGTGCTTCGCGCAGATGAGCTTGCCGCTGTAGGCATAGCGGTTCTGCGATGCCTGCGCGTGCTGCTTCATGGTCTGTCCGCGTGCGGCGAGCAGGCGGTTCGCCTCGTCCCACATGGCCTCCGGCACGATGGCAGGCACGCGGTCATCCTCGTGGACGAGCCACTTGTCCTCGCTCAGACGGTAGCTGCGCTTGTCACGGTAGTCCCGGGACGCATAGCGCCGACCGGCGTAGCAGCCCTTGTATTTCGGGTTGCGGATCATGCCGTACAACGTGGAGTAGGTGAGCGGTCTGCCCTGCCGTCCGCGAATGCCGCGCCGCTCAAGGTCGTTCGCGATGGCGCGCAGACCGAGGTCGCCTGCGGTGTAGCGCTCGAACACCTCGCGGACTATGGCGGCCTCGTGCTCGACGATCTCAAGCCGTCCGTCGACCTTGTTATAGCCGAACAGATTGTTCTGACCGAGCAGGACACTGTTTTCCTGCGCACGCTTGAAGCCAAAACGGGTGCGTTCGGACAGCTTGCGCACCTCGTCCTGCGCGATGGAGGACATGATGGTGAGGCGTAGCTCAGCATCCTTGTCAAAGGTGTTGATATTGTCGTTCTGGAAATACACGCCGACGCCGAACCGCAGCAGCTCGCGCGTGTAGCTGAGGCTGTCAAGGGTGTTTCGGGCGAAACGGCTGATCTCTTTGGTGATGATGAGGTCAAAGCGGCCGCGCTTCGCGTCCTCGATCATGCGGAGGAACTGCTCACGCCCCTCGACCGAAGTGCCGCTGATGCCCTCATCGACATAGCCGCCGGCAAACGTCCAGTGGGGATTGGCGGCAATGTAATCCTCAAAATAGCGTTTCTGATTGCCGAGACTGTTGATCTGCTCGTCTTTGTCGGTCGAAACACGGGCGTAGTAGGCCACAGCAAGCTCGGTGTCGAAGATGCTGCGGCCCTGCGCCTGCATTTCGTCCAGTCTGCGGACGTCCATGGAGCCGCCTCCCTCAGTTCAGAGCGGTGCCTCGGGGGTGTGTGCCGTCGCGGCCGTGGAGCCTTGTCAGCTTGTCCGTCTGCAAATGGCGGACGAAATCGTGCTCGTCACGGGTGATGCAGCCGCTGCGGAGCATCTCGTCGTTGAGCGCTAAAATCTGGTATACCTGCGCGCGTTCCAATTCGTTATTCATGAAAAATTCCTCCTTTGTCATACGGGTGAATACCATATATATACAGATATAGTATATCAACGAGATGCGCGGTTGATACGCTCAACCGAAGTACTTTGCGATGCCCTTCCATGCCTTTTTCGGCTCGGCGATGACCTTTTTGAGCGCGTCCAGGCGTTTTTCGCCGCGATAGTCGGTTGTGTCATTGTTGTTCTGACGAATGATACGGCTGGCGTCGGCGAAGTCCGTCGGGGTATAAAGCAGAACGGCGCGCGCCTTTTTGCCGTCGCGGCCCGCTCGACCGATTTCCTGCGCGTAGGCATCGATGCCGAGCGGCAGACCGGCGTGCACGACGAGCCGGACATCCGGGCGGTCGATGCCGAGACCGAATGCGTTCGTCGCAACGACGATCGGACGCTTTTTCGTGAGGAAATACCGGAGCACACGCTTTTTTCTGCCCTTCGGGAGCTCGCTGTAGTACGCTTTCGCCGCGTATTTCTCTCCGCGCAGGTATTTCGTCGTGCGCTTGACATCGTTGACTGTCGGGCAGTAGACGATGGTCGCGCCGTTCCTGGGCCGGTGCTGCCGGAGCACAGCGTCAAGCATTTTGAGCCGCTGCATGCGCTTGCGGCGCTTCACATTGTCTTTGCCGCGAATGTTGAATTCCTTGACGGAAATCTTGATATTCGAACGTTTTACGGAGAACAAGAAACGTTTTGGTTCAACCATATGCAGGCTGCGCGCGATATAGCTGAAGTCCGAAGCGGTCGCCGTTGCCGTGAACGCAAGGATTTGCGGCGGTATGCGAAGCGACTTGATGAACGCGCCGATTTCGGCGTAAGCCGGGCGAAAACCGCGGTCGACCTGCGGCAGAATGTGCACCTCGTCCACGACAACGCGGCGCACATGCGCGGAGGCAAGCGCCTCGAGAACCTTGAGATTGCGAAGCTGCTCGGGGGCAAGGTACAGCAGGCCGCCGTTCTGCACGAAGTCGCGCAAAGTCGCTGCGTGGCGGCGCTTGCTGAGGCTCGAGTTGAGGAGGGCGGCGCGGATGCCCTTCTTCTTCAACGCGGAGACCTGGTCCTCCTGCAGGGCGAGCAGGGGAGAAAAAACGAGGGTCAGCTGTCCCGGCTCGTCGAGGAGAGCCGGGAGCTGGAAAAGGAGCGATTTGCCGCCGCCGGTGCAGAGGCGCACGAGAACGTCGCGGTTCTGGAGAATGCAGGAGAGAACCTTGCTCTGTTCTGTGCGAAGCCGGTTCACGCCGAGCTGATGCATGGCGGCGTATACATTATAATTATACATCATTATCTTCCTCCTGACCCGCCGGAATAGCCGGAATGACGGAATTTTTGAACATTTTCGCGGGTATCGCATAATAGCGCCGCGAGGTGCCATCAGTGTTAATTTTAATGTTCTCGCGCTCAAAGATTGAACGTTCTTTGAGCGCCTGCACGACATCCGGAACGAGTTCGGAGCCGACACCGGCGCGCTGGAGCAGCCGTTCGAACTGCGCCGTGTTGTAGACGAGCATGGGAACGCCTCGGCTTGCGTACGGAAACGCAACAGTTTCATCGAGCTGCTCGAGAGTCTTCGGACGCGGCGAGATGGCATCCTTGTAACGCTCCGGATCGAGAATGAAGGCAACGCCGTCATCGATGGTCGAGGTGCGCTGCACCTGTGCTTCGCGTTGCTCACGCATCATACGAGCTGTGAGCTTGTCGAAGGCTTCACGGCAGTCCTTGCGGGTGAGGAGCGCCTTCCGGATGTAGAGCAGCACGAGAGAAATCCAGCGTTCGGGCGCTTTATAGCGGTAGGCGTTCGAGCGTGCGCTCAAGTCGGACAGCGCATCGTTCAGGTCCGACACAACCGTCGGAACATGCCGCAGCAGTTTCGCGGCGGCGAGACGGAGAAGATCGGCTTCCGCATCGGTTAGCACATGTACATCCTTCGGAACCTCAACGTTGTGCGCGAGGTGCGACGGGAACGCTCGCGCCACCGTGACGGGGAACGCCGGAAGCGGACGGTCTGCCGCTTCGCCGATGTTGTGGCGCATATGTGCGACCGCAGTCAGCGCATCGGTGAGTGCCTTGCGCGCCGGGTCGCCGATCGGCTCGAGAACGATCATACGGCCGGCTGCCGACAGCGGATAGACCGGCAGGGAAGCGTTCTCGAAGCGGAAGGTGAACACGCGCTCGAACGGTGCATCCGGCGAGCGGAGCAGGTCTACCGCATGAAAATGTTCGTCGACGCCCTCGCGAACGGTCGCAGACTGCGCGTTCGGCAGCATAAAGTTGAGCAGGAACGCCGGAAGATACTCCATGTCAGGAGCGGTCCAGACTGCCGAAAGCAGTGCCGCTTCGAGAACCGGAAGCGCGAGCGGGTCGTTTTTGAGGAGCGCCAGAAAGCGCTGTTCATCGAAATCGCCCAACTCCTGCGCGATTTGCACGTTATCGTCGATGTTGTCGAAAAGCTCATCTGCGACATCGAATACATCATCGGCATACGCCTTGCGACGCGACAGCTCGTCGCACATGATGTATACCAGCTCGACTTCGCGGTCGGTGAGGCCGAGGCCCGGGAGCGGCGGATGCTTTTCCCACGCAGTGCAGCGAACGGCAAAGCGGTAGCGCATGTCGGGATAGCGAATTGCGACAATCGCCCAGCGCTCGCAGCCGTCGGGCCCGCTGACGGTCATGGTGTCGGTCCGCTCGGCGAGGAACCCGACGGCGAGGTCGTCGAACAGCACACGATCATACTTTGCGAGCAGAAAGCTGACGCTCGCGTTGGCGCGTTTGCGCAGATGCTTCGGCCAGCTGCCGTCCGAGACCCATTTCGAGTCAAGCCGAACCACCGGCGCAGTGGCGGTTGCGGCGAGTTTGCGGGTGAGAATGTCGTTCATTTTTTTGTCTTCCTTTCGTAAAAAACGGGTTTTCAAAACGATTTTGTTTTGATGCACATATTGTATCAGACAAGGAAATGATGCGCACGGAACCCTGCTCACGGGGTGAAATGAATAAAATGACGGTAAAAATGACACAAATCGAGGCAGAATCGCGTAAATCGCGTCTGTGTCCAAAAGTGCCGAGGGGGCTCGCTCACGGGGTGGTTAAAAATAAATTTGATTGAGCGCAAAAAAACGCTCCGACCTTCAATGGTCGGAGCGGAAATGCTGCTCAATTTGTCTTAACTGGTTTCATCTCCTCATTTGAGACTTTGCGATTTAGTGTTCATGGGGATACGTCGGATATCATCTATGATGCGTGTTATTTATTCTATATCAGTATTGGCTGTAGTGGTGCCATCTATTATTTCCTTTCGGATAAAACTGACTCCGGCTTTCTTCATTGCTTTCCACCGGTCGGATAAATTACCTTGGGATAAAGCTTCATAACAGAACAACCAGTAACGATCCATGTCTGTATTTTTCAGGTTTTTGGCTGCTTCATGAAGAGGTTTTACTCGTGAGGCTCTTCTATTCCAGTGATTTTGCTTCATGAAGTAAACCCAGGTCGTAGTCAGCAGCAGGCAATCACCGCTTTTGATTACATAGTCCAGCGCATTATGATAATCGTTTTCAAACTTTTCAAGCGTGAAGTCAAATCGAATTGCAAAATAAATTGCATAACACAGGCTTTCATAATTATTTAGTTTGACAGCATCGTAATATATTATCTCTGACAGAGATTTGATATCGCTTGTATTGACTTCATATGGTGTGAACACATACTCTTCCATCAAATGCAGAAGGTACGGATAAAGTGCAGCCATATGCATGAACCGCTTTGCCGCAAGCTTCTTTCCATTATCAGAAAGCTGTGCTCCTTTCAGTTTTTTGATGGCATAATTGATAATTGCGAAGTCCCCCGTTTCCGTTGCCAGCGATAATGCTGTGTCAATAAACGTGTTGACTTGCGGGTATTCCACCATTCCTGACGTACCAACTTTGGGCAAATCACTCAGTTGGTGCTTCCAGTTCTTCTCTATTCCAATAGGAAGTTCGATAATCTTTGTTTTCTTGTGATTTAATGGCAAATCAAATTCACGAAGAGCCTGTTCGAGATCTTGCAGAAATCGCTGTGCTTCATCATGGCTTCCCACATAGCAATTATAATCGTCTATATTTCGAGTATAACGATAGCCCTTATCATAAAGTTTCTTATCTACTACAGTCAAAATAATCTCTGAAAGCAAATTTGAGGTATGTGGTCCGATAAGTAAACCGTGTGTTTCGCCATTGCGCATAGCTGAACATGCTTGATCAATCTTGTTGTACCAGCAAGAGTCATCACGGCTTGTTTTCTTTGCCCGTTTTTTCCCTACTAAAGCCCACGGAATGGAATGCGTATAGATGCTGGGAAAGCATGTGGAGATATCGGCTTGTGCAATGAAACGGCTCGTTCTCTGGTCATGCATCAGCAGAGCTAACTCTGGGTTGCCATCTGTTCGCCAGTTTGAATAATTCATCTCAAAGATACGTTTCTCATTATGCTTTTTGCGAATATGAATTCGGCTGACACGATAACTCTGCCCATCTGTCTGTGCATGGAAATGAGCACGTAGTTCATTCCAGTTATCTCGAAGCAAAGAACACAATTCTTGGTATTTAAAAGGATTTGGAATCCCCATAAGTCGAGGTATGCTGATATTACGCATTACTCGAAAGGTTATGTAGTCATTCCACACTGCTGCAAATGGAGCAGATACTGTTTTGCAGTAATGAAAGAAAGAAACGGAAGTAAATAATGGTAGAAGCTTTTCAGCAAAGAGACCGTATGCAAGGAGGCCTTCATAGAGTTCATCAGAAGATATTTCATCCATAAAATCTGTGTACTTTTTTTCCATAATGTATTTACCTCCAGCTCTTTGTAGTTTGTCTATGAAAACCAGATTAGGATAATATCAGAACATATCCTATTATATCACACTAGAGAGAAATGAAAACGATCATGTCTGGCTGTTTGGTATATAGAAGAGAGTTTTGATGTTCAGATAAAAATGATCATATGGCGATCATTAGGCGGTACTGTATTGCTGAGGCGGGATGCGAAAAGCCGAGAAGCCTATTTTTCGTCATGGAGAGCGAGGATAGAGGATGACACGATACCACGCGAACGGAGAAACTTCAGGTATTTGTCAAAGAATTTAGAAGCGTTCTCGGGGACAAAAGAAGATTGGTTTTTGACAATAAACTCCCAGTATTGCGAGCCAGCTTGATTCAATATCTGGGCATATTCAAGCAAAGGGTCTGGATTGTGAGACTGATTATACTTGGAAATCTGAAGAGAAAGAAAAGGATCGAGGAAATCCTGCCCACATTTTTCGATTTCCTCTGAAAGCAGTGCATCCAGCTCGCTGCGTGGATAAAGCCACTCCATCGTTTGATACAGAAGCGGAAAATTACTGCCGGTGACATCGAGAAACAGAGTTTGAACTTGAATTTCACTCGGCTCCAGCCGATTAATATCAATCTGGTTTGTACGCAGAAAATGCTGCGCCCATAGCCAGAGCTGTTCTGCCTGCTGATTTTCCTCCTCAGCAATCTCATATGTGGTGCGGCAGTAGATGTCATCGGGATTGACCGAGACAAGATCCTTTTGCAATTGCTCTAAGATGCGCGCGGCTGCGCAAGAGCCAAGGTAGTAATCCGTGATACAGCGATCCTTATCGGCAGGGTCATCAGGGTCCTCACCATATTTTCTAATCAAGCAGAAGGGGAAAATCTGCCTGTGCAGCAGGGTGAAGAACATCCTTGTGCAGGGCCCGGAAACGAAATCGTTCGGCTCGAACAGCAGTGGCTGCGGCGTTACGGGTTGATCATACCAGCCGTCAAATGGGTTTTCTCGGTCGTAGGTATCCGCAGTTTCATGCATGTCAGCAAGCTCCTGTATATGATCCTCCGCCTGTGCTTCACGCTCAAACCAGAAGGCGGATGTGCCGGGCTGTGTGGACCAGTACTTCAAGACCTGTTCTGCAAAATCAGATACTGCAAGAAAATAGTCATTCATCACAGGAAAATCAAACGGCTTTTTGATGTGAAAGATACCGAATTCACGGATTTTCTTCTGCCCGAGTGAAACAAGAAGGGAAGTCGGCGCCTTTAGTGATTTGGACGGCGAGAACAAACCGCTCAGATTTTGATAAATCGGCGCATAGCTGCCGCTCTCCTTTGCCTGCGTCAAGGCCTCCTGCAATTCTTTCAGATGATTGCTCAGATGGCTTTTACACTCGTTCAGTGTGTAGGAAAGATTCTGTTCGGCATCCGGCGCGTTGATCAGCTCGCGCAGACGCTGCAGCGCAAGAAGATTGGGATTTCGTGCGAACTCCGGCTCGGCAAAGCAGCTGTAAATAAGCGTGTCAACATCGAGAGGAAGGTCCTCCGGCCAGTAATTAAAGTAACTGAGCAGAGGATTATCGAAATTACTGCCCGTAAGGGAAAAACTGTAGTATCGATCTTCGAAAAAGTCAATCCATTCCTTCAGCAGCCGTATGATCTTGATGAGATGAACGAAATAGGAGGTATCTGCGTCTGTAAGCGTATCGGGTATTTCTTCCGGAGCAGCGGCAGGAAAGCACTCATAAGAATCCAGGAGTGCCTCGCGAAGCCGTTCAAATGTCGAAACGGTATCGGCGGTTCGTTTGCAGCAGGTCTGATAATAGCCCCAGTATTTTTCAACGGAATACATAAAATAAGGGTGCCCGTCCATCAGTGGAAGAAAAGCGGCAGGCCGCAGCAAATAACGCATATCCGGCGTCCGTACATAGCGATGATACAGCACGGTGATTGCCTGCATAAACTCAGTGTCGAGCGTGCGGGGAAGCAAAGATCCATCCTTGGCATCCTTATAATAGATATGTAAAGGCTCACGCCGCAGATTAGACATTTTTATGCTGTGCCTCGGCAGTTCAGGGAACAGCAAGGAGAGATAGGATGCGTCTGGGATAGAAGGGGCGGATGCACCGCTGGCCGGATGCGGGAGATGCCTGCATTCTTTGATACGGTACTGCTTTTCGTATTCGCTCAGTACCGACATGATGATATCGGTAATCATGCAGTCGACCATAATGTCATACAGGCTGCACGTTTTAGCTTTGCATTTGTTGGTCGCTGGCTGAGAGCTGAGCCAGTGCAGGAACTTTATCGTATGTTCCGTGAGCAGCGGATACTTTTTTAGCTTATCATAAATCCAGCCCGGCAGCGGTTTGCCTTTCTCCCACGCGAAATAAGCGCGCAGATCGGCTTCGACCTCGCTGATCTTCTTCCTTTCGAGGAACGACTCGGACGGTTCGAGAACCTCGGACTCTGTAAATTTCGCAGACGGCACGGAAATGCCTCCTTCCTGATGGAGATGCGTAATCTTAATTTAGTATCATTATAATACCGCAGAACAATAATTGCCAAGTAGCTTCTATATATAATATACAATCCCTCCGGTTATAGAGATAAAAAATAATGGATATATAAGATAATATCAATCTTTAGATAGATGATAAATATACAGGATAGTATGTATTGATCATTCTGTGTATGATATGGTTTATAATCATATATTACTGTAATGTTCTGTTCGTATAAAATAATATCTGCTTATAACAATATGATAATTTATATTGTGGAGGCGTGCGCGATGGGCGTTTATCACACGATACACACGTTAGAATTGCAGCGGAAAATACCGCTGGGAGAAGTAAGCCGCTGGAGAGGGCGGCTGTATGAACTGTCTGATCGATATGGGACAGGAGTTTATTCGAAATCAAAAGACGAACAGGAATTTTATATGTTTGCGCAGAAGGGCGTGACGATCAATTTGCGTGCCGCTGTGAATTGCGGCTTTATTAAACTGACGATCAACTTAAACTCTGTGCTCTATGCAGAGCCGCAGAGGGTTGTACTGTTCTGCCCCGACAAATACTATCTGGGCATATTCGACCGCAATCTGCGGGAGATTTTGCGGGACGCAGGACTGGGTGAAGCGGAAAAATTTGAATTTTCGCGCGTGGACTTCAGCGCGAACGCGATGGTGGATGACCCGCTCGCATATATCGCGCTGGCAAGAAAGAGCGGCGTGCCGAACGGCTATCAAGAGACTTATCCGCGGTTTGATAATAAAAAGCGGAATAAACCGATAAAATATGCGTATTCCTTTGATTTGACGCACAATCGGGAGGATTACGCTGTTACACTCTATTCCAAGGCAGACCAGCTGAGGGATGACCGCAATGCAGAGCTGAGGGATATACAGGATGCGCAGGGGCTGCTGCGGTTCGAGGCGAAATACGGTGCGCCGATGCTGAAAACGTACATCGGAATGCACGATCTGCATTATTCTAAGGAAAAACTGTACGATTTACTGTCAGCTTCGCCATCTGTCCTGCGCAGAGCAATGTGCAGCTGCTTTCCGGAGGGTACTTATTATTCGCTTCCGGCGGCGCGAAAGCAGCTCGACCGGGCTGCGCAATCAAAACAGTGCGAGCGGCTTTTGAAATGGATCGAGGAAACCTCGCGTATGAACAGCGCCTGCAAGGCACGGCGAAAGCTCTGCGAAGGTCTTTCTTTTTCGCAGCGTGCCGCGCTGATGCAGTTTCAGCGCGAAAGCGCTATCAATCCGGTCACGATCGGCCGGGACTGGAAGCGGCAGTCCCTCCCGAGCTTGCAGGAGGTATTCGAGCTCGAGGCATGAAAGCCTGAGGGACAGAACAGAGAAATGGAAGTAAATGAGAATAATTTATGCTGTGAACGGCATAAACTTGATAAAATAAAAAGTTTGTGCTATGATGATGCAAAGGAGTGATGCCGCATGATCCGTTCACATACCCTCAGAAAAAGAGACCTTTACCTGAATAAGCTCATTGCATTTCAGGACACCGAGCCCATCAAAGTAGTAACCGGTATCCGCCGGTGCGGAAAGTCCAGTCTGCTCAAGTTGATGGCGGCGCATCTGCGCGGAAATGGAGTTTCGGATGAGCAGATCATTGAAATGAACTTTGAATCCTACGAGTTTCTGAAGATGACAGCGGACGAGCTGTATCGCTATGTCAAGGAACGCGTGCTTCCGGACAGGCGGATATACCTGTTTTTTGACGAACTTCAGCGCATGGACGGCTGGGAAAACGCCGTCAACTCGTTCCGCGTGGATTTCGACTGCGATATTTATATTACCGGCTCGAATGCCTATCTGCTTTCCTCTGAGTATTCGACCTATCTATCCGGACGATGTGTGGAAATCAAGATGCTGCCGCTGTCCTTTGCGGAGTTCGTTGATTTTTACGGCTTTACGATTAAGACGGTCAAGAGCGCACTTGGCGGCCAAAAGAAGAAAGCGGTCGATCAAGATGGTACGCAATACGAACTGCGTGAGATTTTTGACGCGTACATGCGCTTTGGCGGTATGCCCGGTATTGCCGACGTCGGCATGGAACAGGATAAGGCGCTGACTCTTCTGGAAGGCATCTATTCGACGGTTATTGTTCGTGACATTCTCGAACGGGAAAAGCGCAGAGGGCAGCGCCAGCTTACAGATGCTGTGCTGCTCAAGAAAATCGTCCTGTTTCTGGCGGATAACATTGGCAGTTCGGTTTCAATCTCTTCCATCGGCAACACACTGGTCAGTGAAGGGCTGCTCGATGACAGCGGCCGCCGGGGCAAGCCAAGTGCACACACGGTTCAGGCCTATGTCAATGCGCTGCTGGAGTCCTATTTTTTCTATGAAATCAAACGATTTGACATCAAAGGCAGGGAGTTCCTGCGCACACTGGGTAAATATTATATCGTGGACATCGGCCTGCGGAATTACCTGCTTGGATTCCGCAACCGCGACAGCGGACATGCGATTGAAAATGTTGTATATTTCGAATTGCTGCGCCGCGGCTATGATGTCGCAATCGGCAAGGTCGGCAACGCGGAAATTGATTTTATTGCAGCCAAAGCTGATGAAAAAATATACGTGCAGGTAACCGAGTCGATGGAGAGCGAAACGGTTCGCGCACGTGAACTGGCGCCGTTGCAGGGGATTGCAGATAACTATGAGAAAATCGTGCTTTCGCTGCATCCGGGACTGGAAACGTCCTATGACGGCATTAAATCCATCGATTTGATAGAGTGGCTGCTTGAAAATCAATAAACCGTATCAACCCTCCTTTTTGTTGATATATTATACTTATATATAACGAAAAGGAGGGAAAACAATGCCGTCAAACCATTTTATCTGCTCCTGCTGCGGCAAGAGCAAGCCGATCGATCAGCGCATCCTTCTCGGCGGGGATGCGCTTTGCTATGCCTGTGCCGAGGAGTTTACAACGCTCTGCGACCGCTGCGGTGAGCGGGTGTACCGCAGAGAGACACGACAAGTCAATCATCGCACGCTTTGTCCACAATGCTGTGGAAAAGTCCGTGCGCAAAACTGATCCCACTGAGAGTCATGCTTTCAGTGGGATTTTGCATTTTAAGGAGAAAATTATGTTTGAAAATCAGAAATTTCTGACGAGCGGCGTACAGAACGAGATCCCGTCGTGGCTGATAGACCTTATCTGGTGCATGGTTTTTAGCATGAAAACCGAACATAAGGACTATTTGCAGGTGTTTACCTTAACCAAAACGCCAGCGGGTCAGCACATCGTCCACGAGCAGGAGCAGCCGCCCTATCGTTATGAACTCGATGTACCTTGTGACGATGCCGTAGATGCGAAGGTGTTCGTCATCGACGATTTGACGCATTCTACCATGCTGCTTGCCGAAGAGTATTAACATTCACCAAACGAAATGGAGGAACAACCAATGAAGGAAACGAGAATTTGTGCAAACTGCGGTGCAGAGCACCCGATTGAAGATATGTTTGAAGTAGAGGGAGACTGGCTCTGCGAGGACTGCGCCGACCGATTGACTGTCATCTGTGACCACTGCAACGAACGGATTTATGAGGAAAATGCTGTCGAGGATGACACGCACACGCTCTGCGAGCATTGCTTTGATGAGTACTACGTCCGCTGCGAGGATTGCGGCCGCATTATTCATCGCGACCGCGCGTACTGGGACGGTGACGACAACGCTTACTGCGCGTCCTGCTGGGATGAGCACTGTGAGGTTATTCACGAATACAGCTACACGCCCGACCTTGTGTTCCACGGAAAAGGTCTGCGGCATTTCGGCGTTGAGCTCGAAATCGACGACGGCGGCACGGTAAACAGCAACGCACAGAAGCTGCTTGACATAGCGAACAAGAACACAGAAAATCTCTACATCAAAACGGACGGCAGCCTAGATGAAGGCTTGGAGCTTGTTACCCATCCAATGACGCTCGAGTATCATTTGAATGAAATGCCGTGGGCGGAGGTGTTGCGCAGGGCGCAGAGCATGGGGTACCTCAGCCACGCGGCAGAAACCTGCGGACTTCATGTACACATCTCCCGCTTGGCGTTCGGCTGTACTTATGAGCAGCAGGAAGCCGCGATTGCCCGCCTGCTGTATTTCGTCGAGAAATTCTGGGCGGAGCTACTGCGGTTCAGCCGTCGTACGCAGTCCCAGATGAACCGTTGGGCGGCGCGGTATGGTATCCGCCTCACCCCGTCCGAGCAGATGAACCACGCAAAGAATTCCTGTGCGGGGCGATATACTGCGGTCAATCTCACGAATGCAGATACGGTTGAAATCCGCATATTCCGCGGCACGCTCAAGCTGAATACCCTCAAAGCTACCTTGCAGATGGTAAATCATCTGGTTGAGGTGGCTGTTTCTATGTCTGACGCTGCCGTGCAGGACATGAGCTGGTTCGATTTTCTGGACAACATCACCGAACCCGAACTTATCCAGTATTTGAAAGAGCGTCGACTTTACGTTAACGAACCTGTTAATGCCAACACGGAGGAGGCTTAAAATATGTGCAGTTTGTTTGGTTTAATCGATTTTAAGGAGTGTCTGAGCACCCATACGAAAAACAAAATTCTAAATACGCTGGCTCGCGAATGTCAGGTGCGCGGCACAGACGCGACAGGCATCGCCTATAACTTTAACGACCGCCTTCGGATCTACAAACGTCCCCTTCCCGCTCGGAAGATGAAAATCCATATTCCGCACGGCGTAAATGTCGTGATGGGGCACACTCGCATGACCACGCAAGGCAATGCGCAGTTCAACCAGAATAATCATCCGTTTCTCGGCAAAGTTGACGGAAACAGCTTTGCTCTCGCACATAACGGCGTGCTCTGGAACGACAAAGAGTTACGAATGGAAGAAAGTCTGCCGATGACAAGCGTGGAAACGGACAGCTACGTTGCCGTGCAGCTTCTTGAACAGCAGAAAACCCTTGACTTTGACAGCCTGAAAACTATGGCTGAGAAGGTCGAGGGTTCATTTGTGTTTACTGTTCTGGACAAGGATAACTCTATCTGGTTCGTCGTCGGGGACAATCCACTGTGCGTCATGTTCTACGATGGCTTTCTGATTTATGCCTCGACACAGGAAATTCTCTGCAAAACCATCAAAAAGCTGCGGTTAAAAGCGCCCACTGATATTCTCGAACCGCAGGAGGGCGAGATCATGAAAATTTCTCACACCGGCCGTATCACTACCGGGACCTTCACACCCCACACGACATTTGAGCACTGGTGGCGCAAATATCCCTTTTATCGCAGTTACTACGAGGACACACCGACAGGCTATGACGATCTGTTTAGCGTGGCGAAGGCATTCGGCGTAACTGCCGACGAGGTGCAGGCGCTTCTCGATTACGGCTGCTCCGAGGAAGAAATCGAAGAAATGCTGTACGACCCGGAACTCTTTCACGAGATGACCGGCGAGCTGCTGTATGCGTACTGAGGGGAGGAGGTGATCCGATGAAGGTAATCAAGAACACGCTGTTGTTCGGTATTAAGATTGTCGCGGCGGTGGCGGCGGCAGTCCATGTGCTGCGCGGCAAGGATGCGTCCGAGTAACAGATTAGCCTTTTCTGTGCGGAACAATGCAATAAACCACACAGAAAGGCGGATACGCATGAACCTGGACAAATATCCCGATGTGCTGACGCTGCGTGAGTGTCAGAAGATTTTGCAGGTGAGCCGCGGCACAATGCTGCGGCTTCTGCACGAAGGCGAGATCCCGGCGTTTCGCATCGGGAACCGCTGGCGCGTTCAGCGAAAAGAAATGCTCGAATTCATCGAGCGCAGCGAATACTGAAAACAACAGAAATGAACCGTTCCGTTTGGGCATACCCATGCGGAACACGCGGAAATCCTCCCGTTTAAGTCGATTTTGAGGTTTCGGAACGTTCCGAAATTTTCATCGGCTTAAACGGGAAATTTCTTTTTTGGAGGGAGACATATCATGAAAATCGGATATGTGCGCGTGAGTACGGAGGAGCAGAACACGGCACGGCAGGAAATCATGCTGCGCGAGCTCGGCGTAGACGAGCTGTTCGTCGACAGGGCGAGCGGGAAAAACGCGGACCGGCCGGAGCTGAACCGTATGATGAATTTTGTGCGGCGCGGCGATACGGTCATCGTTGAGTCGATCAGCCGCTTTGCAAGAAATACGCGCGACCTGCTAGACCTCGTAGAACAGCTGACCGCAAAGCAGGTAGAGTTCGTCAGCCGCAAGGAAGCCATTGACACAACAACGCCGACCGGCAAGTTTATGCTGACCGTGTTTGCGGCGGTGGCAGAGCTCGAACGCGAGTACATTTTGCAGCGTCAGCGTGAGGGCATTGCCATTGCCAAACAGCAGGGAAAGTACCGCGGCCGCCCGCCGAAGGCATATCCGGACTTCGAACGCATCGCAGCCCGGTGGCAGAAGGGCGAAATCACCGCCGTGCAGGCGATGAAACAGCTCGGGATGAGCAAGACAAGATTTTACGAGCGAGTGAAGCGGCTTAAAAAGTAGAAAGCTGCCGTGTGCGGCGCGGCATACGCTGAAGCAGGATAGAGCTCCTGCCTTTTAAGCAGGGTGTCTAAGGTGATCGTGCGCAGAGACAGAAATGACCGGGCTGCTGATGTGAATTCATTGAAAAGTCAATAATGACGAAAATGGGGATTTTCTCTACAATAAAACAAAAGGCAGTACTGCATTGCACACGCGCGGTACTGCCTCAAACTTTTTATGGAGGAATTTCAAATGGAAAATCAAATCTACGGCTACATTCGCGTGTCCTCACGTGACCAGAACGAGGACAGGCAGGTGATCGCGATGAGGGAATTCGGCATCGCGGAGAAAAATCTGGTCATCGACAAGCAGTCCGGAAAGGATTTCGCGCGGCCGGGCTATCGCAGACTGCTGAGAAAATTAAAGCCGAACGACACTCTCGTGATTAAGAGCATCGACCGGCTGGGACGCAATTATGATGAGGTTTTGGAGCAGTGGCGGCTGCTGACCAAGGAGAAACAGGTGGACATTGTCGTGCTCGATATGCCGCTTTTGGATACGCGGAAGGGCCGTGATTTGATCGGAACACTCATTTCGGACATTGTTTTGCAGCTGCTGTCCTATGTCGCCCAGACCGAGCGGGAATTTATCCATCAGCGGCAGGCGGAGGGTATTGCGGCCGCCAAGGCGAGAGGGGTCAAATTCGGTCGAAAACCCAAGGAACGCCCGGCGGAATACGAGCATCTGCGTGATGAATGGCGGGCAGGACGCATTTCCGCACGCGCTGCGGCGCGTCAGCTGGGTGTCGCACATCGAACCTTCATGAAGTGGGTCGAACAGGAAAATTCAGATTGTTGATAAAAGTACAGGTTAATAACCTGCCAAAGCCTTGTAGTTTCGCGTATTTTTTGATATAATTGTAAATACTTTAATGGAATAAGCAGTTCAAAGTAAAAATACTGTACACTGTGTAGCAAATCGTACTATTTGCTACACTTTTGTCGAGTAATGTGAGGGTTAAGGGATGGAACCGAGAAGCTTTTATTACTCCTGCACACCGGAAGCTGACCGCGAAACGCAGTTCGAAAGCTTCCGTTCGATGGGAGCACACGAAAGCGAGATTTTCATTGATGTGTGCGGGCACAGAAAATCGAGCCGCAGCAGTCTGGCGATGCTCAAGCGCATCGGCCTGCGTGAGGGCGACCGGCTGACTATTCCGACGCTGTACTGTCTGAGTGATTTGAAAAAGGGCCTTGCAGATGAGCTGAACTGGCTTCGCCAGCACGGAATTCAGCTGCGGATTGCCGATATTCCGATGACGATGCGCTGCTCTGATGAAACGGAGCAGCGCCTTGCCAGCGAAATGCTGTATCAGGTGATTGATGCGACGGTTCTGAAGGAGCGCGAGGAAAAACGCCAGAAGCAGAGCGAAGGCATCCGTGCGGCACAGGAAAAGGGCGTGCATATCGGCCGCAAGCCGATGGAGCGCGGCGCCGAGTTTGAAGCGCTGAAGCAGCAGTGGCAGCGCGGCGAGATCTCGCTCAGAGAGGCCGGCCGACGGCTCGGCGTGACGCATCAGACGTTTAAGAAGTGGGTGGAGGAACCCGAGGAAGATTAAGGATAAGGTTGTACAAATTCATGTCAAAAACACAGCAGGGGTTCTCGACCAGAGAACTAAAGAAGATTTTTTCGATTGTTTTCGTCGCGTATATGGTGCTTGCGGTGGCATTTTATTTTCTCTCCGGAGAGCAGCTACGTTATCGCGACTCGCGCGGCAATATTGAGATGTCGGTAGCGAACGCTGCGACGGTTGAGTTGACAGCAGGTTCGGTTGTGGAACAGCAGTTCACACCGAAAATTCAGATTTTTGAGCATCTTTCCGTGCAATGGGGCGTGTTCAACCGTGTCAATCACGGCACGGTGAACGTGCAGCTTGTGAACCTGGTAACGCAGGAAGTCCTGCTTGATCAGAATTTGCAGGCGGATCAGATCACGGAAGGTCAGGTTACGACGTTTGATTTCCCGGCACTGGAAACGGTCTGCAATGCGCCGCTTGCGTTGCGTATCACATCGCCCGATGCAGTGGCAGGTGATGCGCTTACGCCGGTGATGAAGACCGATGCAACGCTTGAAAACGGTCAGCTGTATGTTAATGGACAGGCTGTTGCAGGTGAGCTCGCCTTCTCGGCTACCGGTCGTGACTACATCTGGACCGGCTTGCATTACTGGCAGTTTGCAGCTGCTGGCGCGGTAATTCTCGCGGCGTTGCTGCTGATGTTGCTGCACAAGCACAAGACCGGCAAGAAAAGCTTTATTCTCAACGCGATGATTGCCCTGAGGCGGTATCGCTTCCTGATTAAGCAGCTGGTTGACCGCGATTTCAAGGCAAAGTATAAGCGTTCAATTCTTGGCGTGTTCTGGAGCTTTCTCAATCCGCTTTTGAACATGATCGTGCAGTATGTTGTGTTCTCCAATATGTTTAAGTTTGATATTCCATACTTTCCGGTTTATCTGCTTTGCGGTAACGTTGTCTTCAATTACTTCTCTGAGGCATGCGGCATGGCGCTTACATCTATTGTAGGTAACGCTGACCTCATTAAAAAAGTATATGTGCCGAAGTATATTTATCCGCTGACGCGCATTATGTCGTCGCTTATCAATATGCTGATTTCGCTCATCCCGCTTGCAGCGGTGGCGATTTTTTCGGGTCTGCTGCCGAATAAAACGTATTTTCTTTTGCCGTTCCCGCTGCTCTGCCTGGCACTGTTTTGTTTAGGACTGGGCATGTTGCTTGCGTCGGCGATGGTGTTCTTCCGGGATATTCAGTTCCTTTGGGGTGTATTGATTACAATTTGGACATATCTAACGCCGATTTTTTATCCGGTCAGTGCGTTGCCGGATAGTGTACAGGTAATTGTGAAGATGAATCCGTTATATTTCTATGTAACATTCTTGCGTTCGTGCGTAATGGATGGACTTTCGCCGGAGCCGATAATGTATGTACAGTGTGCACTTATTGCGCTGGTGATGCTTGCTGTAGGTGCATTTACGTTCAAAAAATCGCAGGATAACTTTGTCCTCTATTTATAAGGTGGGAAAATGAGCAAAAAAGAGAAGCTGCTCCATGAGCAGCAGGAAAAAAACGCAGAATTGCAGAAACGGAAAATTATCGAAGTACAAGATGTCTCTATGCGCTTTCGGCTGACAGACGATAAAATCATGTCGCTGAAGGAGTTCGTAACACGTAAGCTGAGCGGCAAGTACAAGACCTCAGAATTCTGGGCGCTGAAGGATGTATCGTTCGATGTATATCGTGGCGAGGTTGTCGGCATTATTGGCCACAACGGCGCAGGCAAAAGCACGATTCTAAAAGTCATTTCGGGCATTCTCAAACCGACTGAGGGCTCTGTGATCTGCGGCGGCAATATTGTGCCGATGCTGGAGCTTGGCTCGGGTTTCGATCACGATTTGACCGGACGCGAGAATATCTTTCTCAATGGCGCAATTCTCGGTTATACGGAAGATTTCCTGAAATCGAAATATGATGAAATCGTTGCGTTTTCCGAGTTAGGCGAGTTTATTGATGTGCCGATTCGCAACTACTCATCCGGTATGCTGATGCGTTTGGCGTTTTCGATCGCGACGGTTGTCAATCCGCAGATTCTCATTGTGGACGAAATTCTTGCTGTCGGCGACGCAAACTTTCAGGAAAAAAGCCGCAAGCGCATGCTGGAGCTGATGAGCGGCGGCACGACTGTGCTGTTTGTGTCGCATAGCCTTGAGCAGATTCGCGAGATGTGTGACCGGGTTGTCTGGATTGAGCACGGGCAGGTGCAGACTGTTGGAGAGACGAAAGAAATTTGCGATGAATATGAGCAATGAACAGACTGTGAGTAGAATGCATTTAAGAATGATGGAGATGAAGTTTTGAAAGGTCTAATCTTAGCCGCAGGCAAAGGCACGCGCCTTTACCCGATGACAAAACCGATGAGCAAGCCGTTGCTTCCGGTTTACGATAAGCCTATGATTTATTACCCGCTTGCAATTCTCATGCAAGCGGGCATTTCCGATGTCATGGTGATCGTTCCGCCGAACGAGACGGATACATTCCGTGCGCTGCTCGGCGACGGAAGTCAGTTCGGCATTCATATCTGCTATGCAGAACAGCCTGTCGCGCGTGGTATTGCGGACGCACTGCTCATCGGCCGCGAGTTCGTGGGAGACGACTCGGTATGCCTTGTGCTGGGCGATAACATCTTCCACAGCGATACGCTGCGTGAAGTGCTCTGTAAGGGCGCACAGCAGCAGAACGGTGCAACGGTATTCGGCTACTGGGTCGAGAATCCACGCCCGTTCGGTGTGGTAGAGTTTGACGAGGATGGACGGGCTATTTCGATTGAAGAGAAGCCACGCCACCCGAAGAGCAATTACATAATTCCCGGTATTTATTTTTACGATAACCAGGCAATGGAGATTGCGGCAAATCTCACGCCGTCGCAGCGCGGCGAACTGGAAATCACAGACGTAAATCTGGAGTATTTACGCCGGGATCAATTGCAGGTGCTCCCGCTCGAGCGGGACGTCGTGTGGCTGGATGCCGGTACAGCAGACAGCCTGATGGACGCTGGACAGACCATTCGAAATATCCAGGCTGAGACCGGACGCTATGTTGGCTGCCTGGAAGAGCTGGCCTTTAACCAAGGCTGGCTGACAGAAGAGCAGGTACACGAAGCCGGACAAGAGCTCGGCATGACACTCTATGGACAGTACTTGCAGTGCTTATAACGGAGGATAGAAAATGACAGTTTTGTTAGCAGGCGGCGCAGGCTATATTGGCTCACACACCGCTGTACAGCTTTTGATGAGCGGACATGACGTAGTAATCGCAGATGATTACAGCAACAGCTGTCCGGAGGTTATCAATCGTATCGAAGAAATCACCGGAAAGCAGGTTCGCGCCTACGAGACTGACGTGAAGGACAAAGTCAAAGTACAGCAGATTTTCGCAGAAAACGAGATCGACTGTGTGATTCACTTTGCTGGTCTGAAGGCAGTCGGCGAGTCGGTACAGCAGCCGCTGAAGTATTACCGAAACAATATCGACACCACGCTGACGCTGCTCGAGTGCATGCAGGAGGCAGGTGTCAAGCAGTTTGTTTTCTCGTCCTCCGCGACGGTTTACGGCGAGGAGAATGCGATTCCGTACATCGAAACGATGAAGCGCGGCAGCTGCTCCAACCCGTATGGCTGGACTAAGGTCATGATGGAAGAAATTCTTGAGGACGCGGCAAAGGCTGACCCGGAACTGACTGTTGTTCTTCTGCGCTATTTCAATCCAATCGGCGCACATGAGTCCGGTCGTATTGGCGAGGATCCGCAGGGTATTCCGAACAATCTGATGCCGTATATCGCGCAGGTTGCTGTCGGCCGACGCGATCATCTCACGATTTTCGGTAACGATTACCCGACACCGGACGGCACCTGCCGCCGCGATTATATCCATGTGATGGACCTTGCGGACGGTCATGTAAAGGCAGTTGAGTACGCTGCGCAGCATAAGGGCGTTGAGGTGTTCAATCTTGGTACCGGCACGCCGTACAGCGTTC
>OODC01000581.1_pt1 | contig 22683 bp, 16 predicted proteins | sample 1671711 | NCBI WGS metagenome assembly OODC01 (sample SAMN06348184, study PRJEB24527) | human gut metagenome | reverse complement strand
CGCTTCCAACTGCTTTACTGCTCTGGTCAAGGTCATTGCTGTAAATGGAAGCACTCTTCCGGCTTCTGAAATATACAATCGCTTTTTCTTACTGTACAGATAAAACAAGAACAACTGTTGCGTGGAATAAACAAATTTTTCAATTCGCTTTACGGGTTCATTCTCATCCATGAGCATTGTTCCAATAAAAGGAAGAAAGACCTGCTTATCAGTAATAAACGGTATATTATTTTCTATAAGACTTTTTCTTCGATAATTAGATACTGTCGCAAGTTCAAATACGACTGGTACATTATCAATCTGCTGTATTTTTACAATTTGTTTTTTCAATGCCGGAAGTGTGGCAAGTTCTTCTGTTGGAGCAAGCATTATACAGCGTCTGTTTCCAATATGTGCTGTGTAAAAATTATAACTTCCTGCAATATAGACAGGCAACGAATCCTGATGATTCCATGCTTCATATTTTATAGAAATCCCGAATACGCTTGTAAGCATATTTCTCGTTCTCCTTTTAACTTATTTTCTTTCATTTTAACTTAGGCAATGTTAAAAATCAAGCTTTTGAGTTATTTTAAATTTTTCTAAAATTCTTTTCTCCGGAAACGTGAAGATATCAAAAGTCATCACTACATTATCAGCTACGATCCAGCCGATATTACAGAGAATGGACTTACCAGTAAGAGAGCACAGGCAATCAGTTTGGAACTTGCGAAGCAGATGGTTACCGGATATCAGGCACTGGTGGTTACTCATACCGATGGTCACAATGAGTCCGGAAATATCCATACTCACATCGTTATCAACAGTGGGAGGAAGACTGCAGTGGAAAGGCAGCCATATATGGATAAACCACATGAGGAAACTGCCGGTTACAAACATCGATCCACTGATAAATTCATGAACACATTTAAGAAAACAGTCATGGATCGGTGCCAACAGGAAGGGCTTCACCAGATAGATCTTCTTGCTCCGGCTGAAAGGAAACGTACTGATCATCAGTGCAACACCTTACCAATGGAAGCATATGAGCGGCCAGAGAACCTGCAGAAGAAATACGGATGAAACCAGGATTGTAATGCTCCAAATCTGGCAAAGATTGTACAAATTAAGCCCGATCCTTTTTACACCGGATCTGACCGGTCCATTCTATCAGAGAGGAAGCTGCATGGAAAAACAGATGTCCTGCCAGAATCCAATTTCAAAACTTTGGATGCCGTCAGATATCTTAAAAACAGATTATCCATTGCTGATCCGAAAGGAGGTGAACATCCATGAAGATTAAACTGATTGACTTTGGTCTAAAAGCAGATCATCATCCCTTCTGGCTACATGAAAATGATGCCGGTGCTGATGTATTCATGCCTTATGATTACGTATTAAAGCCAGGCGAGGTTGCAAGAATTCCACTTGGATTCGTTCTCATCATCCCGGATGGATTTGCCGGATATGTCTTTCCTCGAAGCAGCATGGTAGCAAAAGAACTGGTATGCGAACTTCCACCGATTGACTCCGGTTACCGTGGTGAGATTCACGCCATTATCAGCAATGTGAGCACATCTTCTCAGACCATTCATAAAGACACACGCATCGGTCAGCTGGTGATCACACCGGTTGTGATCGCAGACTTTGTCCTGAACCTTGGTGAAGAACGAGGATCTGGGGCATTCGGAAGCTCAGGAGAGTAGTACTATGATTACATTTGGAACAAAACTAAAACACTTAAGACAGAAAAATCATCTCACCCAGAAAGAACTCGGCATGGCTGTTGGCTTTCCAGACATCTGTGCTGATGTCCAGATTGCTCAGTATGAAAGCGATGTCCGAACACCGAAAGAGGATCTTATGAAACTCTTCGCATCAACACTTGGTGTTCCGGTTGAACTCTTTACCGTACCGCTACTCTCAGAGTCCAGGGAGTATGAGGCGGCGGAGTATTGGAAATATGAGTTAGTGGCAGAATTAGGAGATTTCTAAAAAGTTCTTTTCTGCTATGCAATGATCAGCCTCTCTGACCATCAGATATTACTGTCAAATCCATGATGAACTTATCATCGTATGCCCGAAAGGAACCGATGTCATTAATATCACTTCTATCATGGAAATTCTCCCGTCTGGATGTCGGACATCTTAATCAGAGGCAACGGCTACGAGACCAGATTTTATAAAAAAAGATAAAAGAAATGCGGCTTCCGGTTCATAGCCAGAGGCCGCAGTGTATTCAATTACTGAACTTAGATCCAGAAGCCTTGTTTTTAATCATTTTCTTCAAATTCAACATCTTCGCCAAATATTTCACGCATAACATTTCTCCAAGCTACATTATATGCATTCAACATATTACTGTAATATTTTTTCTTTAGTTCGCCATCTAATATGTTTTTCTTTAATTGAATTGCCTCCTCATCTGTTCTAGCCATAAGCGGTATATACAGATAATTGGTTTTTGACAATTCCATTACAATAGGAACTACAAAATCATCGTCCACATAATGTCTCAGCAACGAAACAAAGTTCAAATTTCTGATTTTTCCATATGTTGCAATCTTCCTAAAGAATAAATCATCACATAAAAGAGTCGCTTGTTCCTTCTTTGCCAATATAAAAGAATCTAAGTGAATCATATGAAGACACGCAACAGCTATAAATTGTTCACCATTTATATCGCCTATCGTAAATCTTATACGTTCTTCATCAGTTATAGTTACTTTCTTACAGTCAGCGCAGAAATCTATGATTCTTTCCCATATCTCTATATGAGATGAATTATCATTAATTAATGTCAACTGATCATTGACATTGACCAATTTTCCTTGAGACACTAGACTTGTTTTCTTAGCTTTACTATACCTTTCAGCAAAAAACTCTATATACGATGCCGGAAGAATCATATCACTTTTTATTTCATCAAGTACATTCAGCATATTCATAGAACTTAATAAAACTAATGTAGATAATCCTGGAATATATCTTTGATTTTCCTCGTCCTCATATATCGGAAAACCCGTGTAAAAGGCTTGATCTTTTGTATAAAGAAGCATTGTTAATGCATCTATATACCTATCATAATTACCATTAATAAAAAAATCTATGGGTAAACCAGTATCATTTTCTTTAAAATGGTAGAAATTGAGCATTGTTTCTGTTTGCTTTGTTCTATCTGTCATAGATTTAAGTTTTGCTATTAAATCCTCTGGCTTTTCTGATGATAACACACACACTGATCCATCAAATTTTTCAGGATGCTCACTTATTTTTCTAAAGATAAAACCTGCAGCGAAGTCTGTTCTCGACTGTATTTGGATTATTCTGTAACTTATATCTTCAATTTTTAAAATTTGATTCAAACTACTGCCCTGTATTTTCAAATACAATGGAGTTCCTGCAGGAATATGTTTGACATTTAAACTTGTATTTTCTGGATCGAAAAATTCGCTTTCTGAGTCAAGACAAACTGTAATAATCTGTGGGTTCTTCCCATTTGTCGTATTATTTTCTTCAAGTGTAACTACACAATTGTTTTTTACCCTCTTCACTTCATTTTCATCGTGGTAACGGTTAAGATTCTGATTGTAGTAGCCAAAATAATTTTTATATATTTCATAGTTATCCGCATTGTTAAGATAATATAGGGCTTTGTACGCATATAAGTCTGCTTCCTCAGCTTTCCCTAATCGTAACATAGCAGATGCCACTGCCATGCAGTAATCCGGCTTGATTGAATTACTCAATGCAGCAATATATGGTGAATACGAATTATAATCTGTCTCATTCCTTTCAAAAAGCATAGCTATAATATTTCTCGCCAATCCTTCTTCATTAGTAATCTCAAAGAGTTCTTTAGCGTATTTCAGCATACTAAATCTTTTTTCTTTAGCCCCAGCACAAAGATATTTAATTTGTAAAAACTGTTTTCGTGAAACATTTGCTTCCAAAAACACATCTGCAATCAATTCTGCAGCGTCCAATTTATCTGATTTAATCAGAGCTTTATCATGATTTGCGAACTCTCCGTTACTTACAGCAAATGCCGAATCATATATTTCTTTTACAACATAACGATTCAACGCCTCTACATTTTTAATGGTCTTTAATAATATTTCTACAAGTCCTAATTCATCAGCATGCGACAGAATAATAAGCAACTTTATTTTTTGCAAAAGTGCCAGCTTGTCCAATCCTGTATCCATATGCTTTTTTATAAGCGGAACAACATCATCTTTTAAATATGTCTTTTTGCGTACTCCAAAAGCAATATTAACTATGTCATCAAGATCATCCGCAACCTCAGATAATACTTCATTAAGTTTTTTCTGATAGCATTCTTTCTCCTCGTAATATAGGGCTGTCAAATACAGGCTCTTTAGTTTTGCATTTATAACAGAATCATCTACATCACGATATAAATTGATCACTTTCGCATATTCTGCTTGTGACAACTTGCAAATTAAATATCTGCAGGCGATATTAACATCCTTTTTCCAATCAAGTTCCGCATATATCTGCTCAGCATCATCAATACTACCATTTAATTCTAAGCAAAACGCATACATATATTTTATTACAGAATCATCTTTAACGGCATCCGTAAACCCTTGATATCTTTCAATTGCATTTTCAAGATACGCTTTCTCATCAATTCCAAGATTGTAAGCAGACTCAAGATATAGCATTGCAACAAGGCTGTTATTACTTATATATTGCTTATTATCCTTTAGAGAATCCAATTGTTCTATTAGTTCAATCAATCTTTCTCTATTCCCATAATGTTCCTCTCTCCATGCACAATTAATTATCTTAATTTCTGCAAATATCGAATACAAAAAAATTTTTTCTTTTCGACTTTTCTGATAAAGCCCATTAAAAATATCTAGTGCTACGCTATATTGTTGTGTGTTGAACAACGCCAATCCGTAGTATTGCTTTACTATATCAATAATATCTGAAGGTGCATCATTTATAATTTCTTTACACAGTCCAATTACATCATTCCACAATTGTGATGAAAACATCTTATCTAAAACAATGATCTGAATTTCCACACAATGGCATGCAAACTTATACGCACTGATCGAAACTGGATTTTTATAATATTCCTGCATCCATTTTAATTCACTTTTATACTGATCTGTAAGACCATCCGCTAATGAATCAATATCCTTATTGCTATGCAATTCCAAAATCTGTTTGTAAAATAATAGTGTTTCAGCCCCCTCAATACCAGTAAGCCTGTATGAGAATATCTTGTCAATTTCTTTCCTGAGCTCATCCATCTGCATTTCCAAAATTAGCAATTTGCAAGTTTGTATTTTTTCTTGTACAAAACCTTGGAGCAATCTTGGATCCACAATTTGCTCGGTCGCTTTTACAGAACAAGTGCTACATTTTCTGTCTGCATCATTATTAATAATAATACCCGCATAGATTTGATCCATCTGCGCTTCATCAGGCCTTTGTCGTGGTAAGAAAAAATAATTAGCTATTTCTTTATGCTTTGCGATTAAATCAAATACTTCTGTATTTGAAATAGGATATATTTCAATCCCAGACTTTTTTAATAAAGTTACTATATCTCTATATCCTTGGGCAGAAGTTGTAATTGTTTTATTGCAAAAAAGGTATATCAAATCAAGTTCATCCCCATAATGTTTAATGGCTTGATTCATTGAATCCTTAATTTGGGAATAGCTTATTCTATTTTCAAAGTATTTCGCCTGAAAACTGATTTTTCGTCGCTTAAGTCTATCTGTTCGCGGTTGCTCCAAAATTGGTAACACCTCTACGCCTGGATTATTATGGTTAGAATGTGGAACTGTTCCTTTTTCTAAAAATTCCAGAGAAAACAGACGTCTTGACATATCTTCAAAGGCGCCTGTTACATCATCATTGCACATAGCGAATTGTGGCCATGTTAAATTTGGATAATACGTATCAACTTCTGCCATGTACAAAACTCTCCTTTCTTACTTCATAACTTTATCCAGTAACGCCTGGTAACTGTCTACTACATCGTAAACCACATTATCACCACTGATCGCCTTGAAGTGTTCTCTTGCGCAGTAAATCTTTGCATCCTCAATGCCCCTGAGTTCCAGTGTGTCCATAGAACCTTTTGTCTCTGCAACAAAATAGATATGCTTTACAGTGCCTTCTTTAAATGCAATCGCCCAGTCCGGATTATAATGTCCTACCGGTGTAGAAATATAAAATCCATCCGGTAGCTTCACATATACAGCAACATCTGATGCTACATCCAATTCCTGTGCAAACTTTCGTTCATTTGTGGAATCATAAATAATGTGATCAAACAAATGCTTGTCAGCCTTCATTGCATTCACATCCAGCTTACCTTTTATAGTTGCATCAGTGAAAATATCTGTATCATATTTATCATCCAAAACATCATATGTAATATGTTGAATAATTGCTGTTGCCTTTTCATTATTAATCAACTTCCCAGCCTGAATAATAAACTCTTCCGGATTATCCTTAAACTGATTGAATACCGTAGGCTGAATTCCGGTAAGAATTTGAATGACAGCCTTTCGAGTAAGCCCTGTTTCCTCAACTAACTTTCCGACAAGATCATATTTAACGCTGGAATTTGTCTCAACCTTATGCTCATCATATGTTCCTGACTTTTGTTTCTCAAATGATGAACCTTCTAACAATGCATCCTTTGACTTAATCTCTTTCATGGATCCAGTCTCAACCTTAAAGAATATCTTTGGTACACGAAGCTTGTTGTCAAGAGCTACAATTGACTTCCGAACTAATTCATCAGTATCAAAGTCAACTACATATGCTGTTCTGGCATTAATTTTACTCCATAATGCCTTAAATTCTGGCATCGCAAGTTTATCTGGATCAACCTTAAGTTCAACATTATTACTTCTGGCATTCTCCGGTTTCATCTTCGTATCATCGTAAATACTATCAATAATCAGCATCAGATCCGGTTTATATTGATCCATCTCGGTTCCAAAGCTTACTTCACCATTTGCTTTGTCTTCATAGAATTTATCTGTCAACGCATCATTTTCATCAATATAATCCATCTTGATCATATAATGAATCAGTTTTCTCGCCATGGATGCATCTATCGTTTCTTCATTACCATCCTTATCATGCACCCTTGCATTTTCAAAAAGGATTTCTGTAACCTGACGCGGTCTGTTTCCAACAGCCTCAGCGATTTCAGCCTGCACCCCCTTTGTAAACTTATCGTAGCTCTCACTTGCAATTACAGTAAGCACATTAATATTATGAACATCTGCACCAAGAGCATTCTCATCCATACGATCGCCATCTTCATTTACGCAAAGGCGCATACCGCGACCAACTTCCTGACGCTTACGAATCTCACTGCTGCTCTGCTTCAAAGTACAAATCTGAAATACATTCGGATTGTCCCATCCTTCTCTAAGTGCAGAGTGAGAGAAAATAAATCTTACCGGTGACTTCTGCGGATTACGATCCAAAAGAAGTTCTTTATTTTTCATGATCAGGTCGTATGCATCAACATCGTCTGAAGAAGTTTCGCTACGTTTGATCTTACTGTTAATCATACGCCCTTTTTTATCAATAGAAAAATATCCGGCATGTGTTTTTGCGGCTCTGATGCTCCGCAAATACTTAAGATAATCGTCCTCTCCGATTTTAAGCTGAAGATTCTGCAAAACATCCTCATATTCCTGCTCAAACATATCTGCAAAAATACCATTTACAGGATTTCCGGATTCATCATATTTTCTGTAATGATCAACTTCATCAATGAAAAACAGTGATAATACCTTAATTCCTTTATAAAACAACTGACGTTCCCGTTCAATATGCGAAAGGATTGTTTCTCGAATCTGGATTCTGCGAAGTTGTTCCTCACTTACTTTACCAATAACATCCCCTGCATATATTTTAATACCATTGATAAATTCAAGAGAATCATCACGACCATCAATACTCTTTACAACAAAATTATTCTTATATTCTTCTAGTTCGCCAGAGTTCGGATACAAATTAAAACCTATCCCGACTTTTCTCGAAACCGTCTTTACTCCTGACGCCCCTTTTGTATGGAACTGAATTGTTGCCGTCGGATCCGCTTTGGAAAGATTAATTCCCTCTAAATATACGTAACTGTCTGTGGCAGTTGTTCCGGATTCCTGGATACCCTTAACTGCAATCTTTTTAACCAATTTCTTATTATACGCTTCCATGGCATCCAAACGATAAACCATATTGTAAATGCTGTCGCTCTTATGCGTAGCGGAATAACGTAGCGTCATTAAAGGATGAAATTCCTCCAAATTCTTCTTTGTCTGCTTACCTTCTACAGACTGTGGTTCATCAATAATAACAATTGGATTCGTCTTAGCAATAATATCAATCGGTCTTCTGGATCTGAATTCATCCAGCTTCATATAAATCCTTCGCGCATCCTTACCTTTCGCATTAAAAGCCTGAGAATTAATAATCATTACATTAATTGAATTATCCGATGCAAATCTGTCAATCTCTGTAAGCTGAGAAGAATTGTAAATAAAAAATCTGATTTTCTTTCCGTATTCCTCTGCAAAATGCTCCTGGGTTACCTGAAATGATTTATATACACCCTCACGAATAGCGATACTTGGAACGACAATAATGAACTTACTCCAACCATAATGCTTATTCAACTCATACATAGTTTTGATATACGTATATGTTTTACCAACACCAGTCTCCATTTCAATAGTCAAATTATATGTGCCTTCCAGCTTCGAAGAAGGCTCTATTTGATTGTTTCTCTGTATTTTTTGAATGTGATCCAGGATAATCTGATTATTTAGTTCTGGTACAATACGCTGATTGCTCCAACCCGTAAAATCCGTTTCATCAAACATATTAGATTGAGAATATGTCTGACCAGATTCCTGCATCTTTCCCTGATATCCTCTATCCATCATGTAAGAAGGAGTCAAATATGGCTGTCCTGCAAAAACATCTACTACCGCTTTTGCAGCATCAGCCTGAAACTTCTGATGCTTAAATTGTAGCTTCATTGTTTTATCCTCCTTAAATTACTTTCACTGTTGTATCTGGTGCCATGAGTTTAAAGATTTCACTCACATTAATCTTTGAAGGACTTCCAGTAAAACTACTATCTCTAAAAACTGCACGAAGCGGCTGCTTCTTTGCAATTTCCTTAATTACGGAATCAGGAATATTCTCATCAAAACAAGCGATTAAATCTCCATCATTATAGTTATGAACAGTATATCCCTCTATTTTCTCAGAGCTATATGGTAAAGACAAGGAAAGTCCCCACTCTAAAAGACAACCAAATAACAAATCAAGATCATTACGATCAGCTTTAATATTAGATTCTAGCATTGGTAATAAGTCTTGATTGTATTCTTCTGGACTGTAATAAACATCATTCATATTACTTTCATCTATTTTAAACACTCTAAATCCAATATCTAAAGATTTCGAAAGTAACGAGGTTGATGATTTTACCATAGCAGCTGAGTGCCTAATACGTGATCTTCCAATATCACATATTGTTCTATAGCCTTCTCTATACAAATCATCTTTTTCACTAAGTTCTTCCGGATATTGAACCATAATGTATTTTAATGGAATACCATTCTCTATTGAATAATCCATAACTGCATGCGCTGTGCTAGCACTGCCACTAAAGAAATCCATAACTATATCTCCAGGCTTTAGATTTGCTGTGAAAATTAAATGTTTGATCATTTTTATTGGTTTTTTACCGCTATTAAATGCAACTCCACCTTCTTTTCGAATATTACCAAAATCACCACTGTAATCATAAAAGTTAACTATAGGTCTATATTTTAATGATGTTCCATTCTTTATTCCTTCTATTCTTTCAAGCGGAACACCTGAATAAAATTTACCACGAATAGCTTCTGGTTTAGTTGGACCTGTTACATATCTATATCCCAATCCATCTTCACCCATATTATGAATTTTATATAAAACACCTAATCCATCTGCCTCTTTTCTATCGATTAAATATTTTGCCAAAAATTCTGCTGCAGTACCACTCTGTTTAACTATACTTCCAGAAGCCCATGTTTCCTTTAGTAATCCGAGTTTTCCTTCTTTGTGTTTAGTTATCTTCCATTCTCCTGCTTTAAATATAGTAACCATTTTGTTTGCTATCTGAAGTGTTTCTCCTTCAGTTAGTTCTTCAAATGACCAACAGAACTTTGACAAATCGTATGGTTCTGATGGTTTTTGAGGGACAAATGTAAAATGATCTTTACAATAAATTAATACATATTCCATTACAGGTTGAAAATCACTATCTTCATTAAGTGACTTGCTAGCATATCTAACCTGTAAATGAAAAGTCTCAAGATGATTTGATGCTCCAAAAATCTCATCACAGATTTTTGTCAATGATGTAATTTCTTTTTCATCAATACTAATAAAAATCACCCCATCATCAGTTAACATATTTCTAGCCAACATAAGTCTTGAATACATCATCGAACACCAAGTTGAATGAAATCTAGGATTACCCATATTATTTTCTGTAAAAAGTCTGTTTCCATCATCATCATGCAAACCTATTTCTTGATTATAATCGGCACTACTCATTGCATAGTTGTCTGGATATAAAAAGCTATCTTTCCCGGTGTTATACGGTGGATCAATATAAATCATCTTTACTTTTCCAAGATAACTCTCCTGAAGAAGTTTTAATGCATCTAAATTATCTCCCTCTATATATAAATTCTCAGTATTATCCCAATTGACAGATTCATCTTTACATGGTCGAAGAGTCTTACGAATAGATCTATTTGCTTCCACAATAGATGCTTTTTTTCCTACCCAAGTGAATTCATAAGTTTCATTAGTATCGACAATGTCATCTGAAAGCATCTGCTTCAAAATTTCAAAATTAACAATCTTTTTAGGAGTACCATTATCATCAATGGTTTCAGTAATACAATTAGGAAATAATTCCCCAATCTTCTCTATATTTTGCGCGGTCATATCAACTGACTCCATCCTCATCTTTTCCACCTTATAAAACCTCCAATTTTTTCTTCAGTTTCTTCAATTCACTATTCAACTGCATCTGCTTATTCAATTGCTTTTCCTTTTTTATTTTTTTCTGAAGATTTGCAATCTGCTTTCTTAATGCTTCTTTCTCTTCTTCTCTGGCAACTGTATCCTTTAAAGATTCTCCTTCTTCTGCTGACTGTAATTTATCCCCAGCAATTTGCTTTACAAAGTTCTCGTAAACAGAATCAACATCCAGACCTTCCAACTTTACTGGTAGTTCTTCTTCTTCCATCCATTCTGTATGGTAATACTTGTTTACCTTAAAAGCAGCATTTCCCGAAGCAGCCGCTTCTTTATATCCGATCCATGCCTGGTACTTTCTCTGATACTCCAAGAGGAACAAAATATGGTATGGTATTTCTCGATCCATCTGACGAAGCATCCCTTCATCAAGCGTCTGATCGTTGAGCTTGACTTCGAATACTTCTATCTCTGTCACATTTGTCCCCGGAGCAAGATTCAACGTTGTTGTTGCAATTTTATTTCTCCAGTAAATTGTTTTTACCTGATCCACAAATACTTTCTTTAACGCAGGTGATATTTCCAAATTTTCATAAAATTTTTGTTTCGGAATTCTTTTATTAAATTCCGTAGTTTTTGGTAATCCCAGCATCTAATCACCCACCTCTCCTATTTCACTACAAGGAAACAAATCAATTCAAAGTCATCCAATCCAGACACATCAGACATAAGAGCCGATGTTCCACCGGCTGAAAACAAACTGTCAATATCACTTTCTTCTTTTACATCAATGATAGAATTGATGGCATCACTGAGTAAATCTGACATCTCAGCCATATTGCGTCCATCTTCTGTTTCTTCGTTGAAGATTGTATAAACTTCTTTTATTGGTTCTTTCTTTCCTCTGCAAAGAAGTCTGACATCGTCTAAAAGCTTCTTCGGATTTAGATAATCGCAGATAATCTCTCCATCTACACCAATGTAAACCATATAAAATGGATGAATACGATTCTGGTTATCAATATTCACGCTATTATTTACATTTCTGAGAACGAAAATAACTCCTTCAGGAAGTTCTTCTGTTGCTGGAACTACTGCATGAAGTCCTCTTGGCTTCGTATCCATATCTGAATGAGTCTTAAGATACTCCAATAAATCCAAACGGAATTCATTTAAACCAAGATCCATGATGGAAATACCGTCTGACATTTCCTCGATATCTACGACTTCCTCCTGCAGTCTCTTCAGCTGCTGTTTTCTGTATTCCAGGTCTCCCTTTTCCTCTGCATTAATAAGATCATCATCACCGGTAGATGTCATAACAGATATTTTCATTCTGGTTTCAACTCTTGATTTCAGATTAATATAATCATCCAGTGTCATATCCGGCCAGAAGTTTACAAGCTGAATATAGTCATTTTTACTTCCAATACGATCCACACGACCAAATCGCTGAATAATACGAACCGGATTCCAGTGAATATCATAATTTACAAGATAATCACAATCCTGCAGGTTCTGTCCTTCTGAAATACAGTCTGTAGCAATGAGAATGTCGATATTAAAATCATTATCAGGCATTAACATTACCTTACCCTTTGATAATGGTGAGAAGCAGGTAAGTACATTGTTGAGTGTTGCCTTCAATCCCTTTATCGTTGATTTGCCATCTGTAGTACCGGTAATAATTGCCGTATCCAATCCATATTTTTTCTTTACAAAAGCACTTACATTCTCATACAGATAATCTGCTGTATCAGAAAATGCTGAGAAAATAAGAATCTTCTTGTTTCCTTCATTAATCGGATGCTCAATCTTTTTCGAAATCAGATCAAAAAGCGTCTGCAGTTTTGTATCATACTCTGGCGTAATATCTTCTATCATCAATGTCAGAAGTTCAAGCGTATCTGCATCTGCGTTTAATTCTTCTCTCCAGCTCTTATAATCCATATCAGCAAGATCGAGCTTTACCTTTTTACCTACAGTAAAATAGTCTGTATTTCCATCGTCCATATCAAACTCATCATCTGATGCTTCATACATGTCAATATCAGCTATGCCATATTTTTCAAATTTATCTATAGCTGCTATGGTGCTCGTAATAAGCTCCCTGATTCTTTCCAAAGTGAGTTTAAAAGAATATACTGAAGACTCCAGTCGTTTCAACAAGTTGATACTCATAAGTCTTCTGATACCTTCCTCACGCCCTCTCTGCGTAAGGTTCACTCCTTTGTTATGCGTCAAATCCATATACTTATCCAACCTGCTTGGGAAAATATAGTTTGACGGTGTATAGATACATAACGTAAGCAACATCAACTGCTCATAAATCTGATTGTAGTTGATTGCTGATTCTAAGGATGTGAGATTTGGTCTTAAAGATATCGGTTTCAACCTCTCCGGAAATTTACCAATCTCAGCTGTACTGTAATACTTTTCAATGTGCTTTCGAGATCTTGCAATCGTTACACTATCCAGAACTTCAAAGAAATCAAAATCCAAAGTTCTCAAAAGAGCATCTGTGGTTCTATCTTCCGGATCCAGTTTGCTCCATGCATTAAATGCCTTCTGAGCCTGCCGGAAGATATCCTCCAAAGATTTACTTGTATTAAGCTTGCTGTCTAGATTCTCAGCATCGCCTTCATATGCAATCGCCAGCTGGTTTCTCAGATCCACAAATCGATTATTAACCGGTGTAGCAGAAAGCATCAGGACTTTCGTCTTAACGCCTGCACGTATCACTTTATCCATCAATTTCACATATCTATTTTCCACAGTATTGGCATGTGTACCAGCACCATTACGGAAATTGTGTGATTCGTCGATAACAACCAGATCATAATTGCCCCAATTCAACCGATCCAGGTCAAGTCCGTTTGAAAATCCACCATTACGCGACAAATCTGTATGAAACAGGACATCATAATTCAATCGATCAGTAGCAATTGGATTGTTTACATAATTATCCTTATAAGTATTCCAGTTCTCAGCCAATTTCTTAGGGCAGAGGACAAGAACACTCTTATTTCTATTTTCATAATATTTAACAACTGCCAGTGCTGTAAAAGTTTTACCCAAACCTACACTATCAGCCAGAATGCAGCCATTGTATTTTTCCAGTTTATTGATAATAGCGAGCACAGCATCTTTTTGAAAATCATAAAGCATATTCCAGATTTTACTTTGTTTAAATCCAGTTGCTTCGTTTGGAAGCACATCCTCAGAAATATCATCCAGGAATTCACTAAACACATGATACAATGTCATAAAATAAATGAATTCCGGTGAATTCTCATTGTATGCAGATGACATATTCTCGATAACAATATCTGTAACATCCTGCAGTTTTTCCTTATCATTCCAAATATTGTCAAATATCTGCATATACTGTTCAGTAAACGGGGACTCCATCCTATTGACCATATTATATGCGTTATTACCACGATCACACCCTATGTCAACGGTCGTGAATCCATTCAATGGCATATAAGCAACTTTTTCTTCCTTACTCTCCACTGTCATAAAACCAGCCATAGCCTCACCAGTAGTATTGGATCTAAATGTAGCCTTCCGTCTGATCCATTCAGCACATTCCTTGGCAATGGCCTTCTGAGTCATTTCATTTCTGAGCTTAATCTCAAACTCCGTTCCATAGAGACTCCGCTCTCTACCGATACGAGGAATATAAAATTCTCTCTTCTGTTTGCTAGCCTTTTCCGTCACAAATGTAGGTGATGTAAAAATAAATCTCAATTCATCTACATTTTCCAACTGTTTTTTCAATTCATTATAGGCATACATAGAAAAGCAGGCTGCAGCAATTGCAACCTTACTGCCTTTCTTCATTGTAACCGCCATATCATCACGAACAATATCTGTGACATTATTAAATACTTTCATGCCCTGTTCCTCTATTTCCATAGCTTCCTGATATATTTTTCTGTAGCAAATATTTTAGAATAAATTATATCAACTATTCTATTCTGAATTACAAACAATATCAATCTTTTCCCTATATATTAAGCAACCTTATTTATACTGCATCATCAATCTTCCGACTTCCGTTTTCATCTGTTCCACTACTTCATCAGACCCTGCAATCTTGATATCCTCTCCGAGGGAAATAATCCATCCCAAAAACTGTCTACTGACATGAAGACCCACATTTACTGTAAAGTGATCTTCATCCGCCGGAAACATCATTACATCTTTTCCAAACCGATCAACAATCACACCTGCCAAACTATTTTTCACAAGAAGTTTCACTGTCTGTTCTTTTCCACCGAACATTCCAAAACTCTTTTTAGCATAATCCGCCATATCTAATTTTTTAAAATAGTCTTTTCCTTCTCTGCTCTCATTTGACAGCTTAATATGAAGCATCTTATCTACGCGATAATGTTTAATTTTTTCGGCATCAGAATCATATCCTACCAAGTAATAATTTTCATCATCCCAGGAAAGGCCCCATGGACTAATATGGTACCATGCGCCATTATGTCTCAGTTCCATTTCCTTTTTGACATTCCACTGATAATACTGAAATTTTATCTTTTTGTTTTCAGAAATCGCATTATGAATCGTATCCACAGTGTAATAAATACTTTCATTCATTGTCTTGATTCTACCAGATACATAGACTTGCCTCTGCAGCTTCTGTGCATCATATTTGCTAACCAGCATTTCTAATTTTTTTATCAACGCATTGGTTTTCTTTTCTGTTATAAACCTGGATGACTGGATAGCATCTACCAAAAGCCTTAACTCTGGTAATTCAAATGCACGATTTACAACATGATAATGATAGCGATTTACAACCGGCTCACCATCTACTTCAACACCAAGGACGCTCAAATCTCTTAAATCTGTATATATGCTTTTTCTATCTGCAGTCACATCATATTTCGCCAATTCTTCCATAATCTCAGGCATAGTAATATAATGGTCATCATCTGTTTTTTCCAGCATAATCTGCGCCAGTCAATACAGCTTAAATTTCCAGTTTGTTCCCTTCGGCATGATGAACTTCTCCCTTCTGCCAACAATATTTTAAGTATATCATAAGTGGGAGATATATTGTGCATCTTTTCACATAAATCTTTACGTTTTAAATCTAGTTTTATACAAAATGTAGGTTCGATTTCCATTAATTATCATGCAGGAACTTAACTACTGCAACAATTATAACGATAACGCCAATCCAAAAGAATAATTGAAATGCCCCTCCAAGTTCAGAAGCAAAATCATTCAAAAAAGCAAATATCAGAAGAATGATCGCTCTCAATCCTTCACAACCCAATTTTCCATCTTTCATAAGTCACACACCCTCAAAGCTACACTGCCTATATCTTAAGAAATACAGCATAATTTTTAATCCATAAATATTTCTTCCACCAGCGACATACATTCAGAAAGTTGATTCATAAAGGGCTGTAATGTTTTTCTGGTTTTTTCTCGTTCTGTCTCTGTGCACTCTGAAAAAGTTTCATGATGCCTGACAACAAAAAAGGACACCTTCCATTGGTATTTCTACCAAAAGAGAAGTGTCCCTTTATACACCTTATTTTCGAAAAATGCTCCTCAAAAATAATCAATATTTTACTTGTAAATAAATAAGTCAAACAGTCAGGAATACATAGAACTCCTTATTCTATTCTCTTATAATCCGTACGTCACCATTTAAACTTATACAACTCCAGACCGTTTCATGTAGCTCCATGTCAATCCGTAGAACCACTTTTCCTGATTGGACGTCTATGACTACCAAACCGAACTCTTTTTTCTGGATTAGTACAGCTTTGCACCAGCCGGGATGTGGTTATCAACCATCAGAAGATGAAGTTTTTCTTCGCCCTCTTCCTCATGGATTGCACTAAGTAACATTCCACAGGAATCAATTCCCATCATAGCTCTTGGCGGCAGGTTTGTGATAGCGATCAGTGTTTTTCCAACCAGTTCTTCTGGCTCATAATAAGCGTGAATACCGCTTAAAATGGTACGATCTGTGCCTGTTCCATCGTCCAGAGTGAACTGTAACAGCTTCTTGGATTTCTTAACTGCTTCACATGCTTTTACCTTTACAGCTCTGAAATCTGACTTGCTGAAAGTATCAAAATCAACCATTTCTTCGAATAATGGCTCAACTTTTACTTTGGAAAAATCAATCTTCTCAACTGGCTTTGTTTCCTGTGCTGCATTGTTTGCTTCGTTCTTAGCAGCACCCTGTGACTTCATTGTTGGGAATAATAATACGTCACGAATCGCAGCAGAGTCTGTCAGAATCATGCACATACGGTCAATACCAAATCCGATACCACCTGTCGGAGGCATACCGATTTCCAGTGCATTCATAAAGTCCTCATCTGTTGTGTTGGCTTCATCATCGCCCTGTGCCAGCAGTTCTTCCTGAGCTTTGAAACGTTCTCTCTGGTCAATCGGGTCATTTAATTCAGAGTAGGCATTTGCCATTTCCCATCCGTTCATGAAGAACTCGAAACGTTCTACATAATCTGGATTCTCTGGTTTTTTCTTTGTCAGCGGAGAGATTTCGATTGGATGATCCATAACGAATGTCGGCTGAATCAGATGTTCTTCTACAAATTCTTCAAAGAACAGGTTTAAGATATCACCTTTTTTATGTCTTTCTTCGTATTCTACATGATGTGCGTCTGCTGCTGCTCTTGCTTCTTCCAGTGTATGAATTTCGTTAAAGTCAACACCTGAATATTTCTTAACAGCATCTAACATGGTAATTCTCTCGAAAGGCTTTCCGAGGTCCATTTCTACGCCATTGTATACAATTTTAGTTGTTCCAAGTACTTCCTGTGCAACATAACGATACAGATTTTCTGTTAAATCCATCATTCCGTTGTAATCTGTATATGCCTGATATAACTCCATCAGTGTAAATTCCGGATTATGGCGGGTATCAACACCTTCGTTACGGAATACACGTCCGATTTCATATACTCGTTCCAGACCACCTACAATCAGTCTCTTTAAGTATAATTCAAGGGAAATACGCAGTTTGAAGTCTTCTCCAAGTGCATTAGAATGTGTGATAAATGGTCTTGCAGCAGCACCACCGGCATTTGCTACAAGCATAGGTGTTTCTACTTCCATAAATCCCTGTCCATCTAAGTATCTGCGGATTGTGCTGATGATTTTAGAACGTTTTACAAAAGTATCTTTTACTTCCGGATTCATAATTAAATCCACATATCTCTGACGGTAACGCAGGTCTGTGTTAGTCAGTCCGTGGAATTTCTCCGGAAGTACCTGAAGACTCTTGGAAAGCAGTGTGACTGCAGTGGCATGAATTGAAATTTCTCCGGTTTTTGTTTTGAAAACTTCACCTTTAATTCCAACGATATCACCGATATCCATCTTTTTAAAATCTTTATAAGATTCTTCACCAATGTTGTCTCTTGCAACATAAGACTGGATATTTCCTTTTAAATCCTGAATATTGCAAAAAGAAGCTTTACCCATAACACGTTTGGACATAATACGTCCTGCTACGGATACAGATTTTCCTTCTAATTCATCAAATGCATCTTTAATTTCCTGGCTATGATGAGTTGCATCATATTTTACAATCTGAAACGGGTCTTTCCCGTTTTCCTGCAATTCTGCTAATTTTTCGCGACGAACCTTTAACAGCTTGTTCAGGTCCTGTTCCTGTGCGTTCTTATTCTGTTCTGCCACTTCTTCACACTCTCCTTAATCTTTAGATATTTCTTTCAATCTCCAGAACTTTGTACTCGATAATTCCGGATGGCATTTCAACTTGTACGGTATCACCTTTTTTTGCTCCGATTAATGCTTTTCCTACCGGCGCTTCGTTGGAAATTTTTCCTTCAAGGCTATTTGCTTCAGTAGAACCTACGATTTTGAATTCGATTTCTTCATCAAATTCTACATCATAAACTTTTACCTTACATCCAACGCTGATAGTGTCTAAGTCAACTTCATCTTCTACTACAACTTCTGCATTTTTTAAGATTTTTTCGATTTCTTCGATACGTGCTTCAATATCACGCTGTTCATCTTTTGCTGCATCATATTCCGCATTCTCGGATAAGTCACCCTGCTCTCTGGCTTCTTTAATTTTTCCAGCGATTTCTTTTCTTTTATTTACCTTTAAATCATGCAGTTCTTCTTCCAGTTTTTTAAGACCTGCATAGGTCAGTATGTTTTTCTTTGCTTCCATGATAAAACATCCTTTCTCAGTTATTTTTGATTTTATAATGAATTTAAAATTTTGTCATAATCTTCTCAACAGTCCCAATATTATAAATGAAATGAGTAAAAATGTCAAGATTCCAATCTGTCTTTAACCAGCCGCTTTAACTGCTCATACGTCTCTACTTCATTGACTTCTCTTCTTACTGCCGCCGAATGAGGCATACCAGCTGTATACCATGCAACGTGTTTTCGCATTTCACGCATACCGGTATATTCTCCTTTATATTCAATCTGAAGTCTGGCATGTCTTAAAATCATTTCTCTTACTTCTTCTGCACTCGGTTGTGGCGGTATCTCTCCGGTTTCAAGATAGGTCTGAATTCTTGAGAAAATCCAGGGATTTCCTCTTGAAGCCCGTCCAATCATAATCCCATCGCATCCGGTCTGTTCAACTAATGCCTTTGCACGTTCCGGTGAATCGACATCTCCATTTCCAATGACCGGAATAGAAACTGCCTCTTTTACCTGTCGGATAATTTCCCAGTCTGCTACTCCTGCATAATACTGTTCTCTGGTTCTTCCATGAACTGCAATTGCAGAAGCTCCTGCATCTTCCACAATCTTTGCAATCTCTACGGCATTGACACTTTTTTCTGTAAATCCTTTTCTTATCTTAACGGTCAATGGCTTTTTGATTGCTTTTGAAACCTTGCTTACAATCTCACCCACCAATTTTGGATTTTTCATCAGTGCTGAACCTTCCTGATTGTTTACTACTTTTGGCACCGGACATCCCATATTAATATCTAAAATATCAAATGGACGTTCTTCAATCTGTGCTGCGATTTCTGCCATCAAATCCGCATCTGAGCCGAATAACTGAAGCGACACCGGACGCTCTTCGGGTAAAATCCGCATCAGACTTTCTGTATTTTTATTTTTAAAATGAATGGCTTTTGCACTTACCATTTCTGTGCATAAAAGTCCCGCTCCCTGTTCTTTGCAAAGCAAACGAAATGGCAGGTCTGTTACTCCTGCCATAGGTGCGAGTATTAAATTATTTTCAAGTGTTACATTTCCAATACTCAGCTTCACTGTTAACCTCTGTTTTTCAAAATATTATATGCCATTGCCCTTTAAACCATTCTATCTTGCCCCAATAAATTGGACTCACTATTCCTCGTCCAGAGAAACATCTTCTCCAAGAAAGAATACACGATAGTAAAGTTCCAATGCTTCTAATAATTCCTGTTTTTCTTTTCGGATCTGTTTAATCCGAAGCGCACTTCCGATTTCATCAAACATGGCATCGGCTTCCAGTGCTTCTACACGAAACTGCAGCTCTCCCTCTTCATCAAATTCAAGAGTCAGCACACCTCCGATTTCTGTGGTATACATGACACACATAATATGCAGTTCATCCTGAACGGATTGTGGAAGTGCTTTAAAATCTTCATTAAAATAATATTTCTGTTCATAAGCACTTGCCCCGCACAGCACAATTTTATCTTTATACATACTCTTTGTTGCTTTCCTTTCCTGACTCATTCCCTGATTCCAATTTATTTTCCAACTTACAATTCATTACACATATCCATACAAACCACGGACGGAAACTTCTCCTGAAAAGATTTCCACACAGTTTCCATCTTTTTTCTCAACCAGAAGTTCTCCTTTGTCATTAATTCCACGACTGATTCCCGTGTATTCTCCATCTTTTTCTTTAATCAGGACTTCTTTTCCGCGGTTCACCAGATGATTGTTGTATTCTTCTATTAAAAATCCAAGATTATGAGTCTGTTCAAATTTTTCATAATACTGTTCAAAATAAAATAAAAGCGCAGCCGCTATTTCATCTCTGTTGATTTCGTGTCCGCACTCTATCTTTAATGACGTTGCTTTATACGCAAGCTCTTCCGGAAAGGATTCCATATTTAAGTTGATTCCAATCCCAACTACCACATAAGAAATTTTTCCCTCAGACATTCCCATTTCTGTCAAAATTCCGGTTGTCTTTTTCTTATTAATTACCACATCATTTGGCCATTTAATCTCGGCTGTAAGACCGGTAATTTTCTCAATTGCCATGCACGCTGCCATTCCCATAATTAAAGTCAGCATCGGTGCATGTTCTGCTTCAAAATCAGGGCGCAATAAAAGAGACAGCGCAAGACTGCTTCCCTTTGGCGTCTCCCATCTTCTTCCGATTCTGCCTTTTCCCTGTGTCTGGCTGTCTGCTATATAAACAGCGCCAGAGGGAGCGCCATTTTTTGCGTCCCTCTTCGCCCATTCATTTGTGGAATCCATTTCTTCTGTCCAGTTCCATGGAATCCCCATCCATTTTGCTTTTAATTCCATTTTTTATGCTCCTAAAGTAGCTGCCATCACTGCTTTAATTGTATGCATACGGTTTTCTGCTTCATCAAAGACAACAGACTGTTCAGATTCAAATACCTCATCTGTTACTTCCATATCTTTGATGCCAAAGCGTTCTCCCATCTCTTTACCGATCGTTGTTTCCAGATCATGGAATGCCGGCAGGCAGTGAAGGAAAATTGCCTGACTTCCTGCATTTTCCATTACTTCTTTTGTCACTTTATATGGAGATAATTCTTTAATACGCTCTTCCCATACTTCGTCCGGCTCTCCCATAGATACCCATACGTCTGTATAAATAACATCCGCACCTTTTGTTCCTTCTTTTACATCTTCTGTCAGAGTAATGGTCGCACCGGATTCTTTTGCAAATGCTTCACATTCTTTTACCAGTGCCTCGTTCGGGAAGTATTTTTTCGGTGCACATGCAACAAAGTTCATGCCCATTTTTGCACACAGAATCATCAGAGAATTTCCCATGTTATAACGGGCATCACCCATGTATACTAATTTCACACCTTCTACTCTTCCAAGGTGTTCGCGAATTGTTAACAAGTCTGCTAACATCTGAGTTGGATGATATTCATTTGTGAGACCATTCCATACCGGTACGCCTGCATATTTTGCAAGTTCTTCCACGATTTCCTGACCAAATCCACGATATTCGATTCCATCATAAATTCTTCCAAGTACTCTTGCGGTGTCACGAATGCTTTCTTTCTTTCCAATCTGGGAACCTTTCGGATCCAGGTAAGTAGTTCCCATTCCCAGGTCATGTGCTGCCACTTCAAAAGAACAACGTGTTCTTGTACTTGTTTTTTCAAAAATCAGAGCAACGTTTTTTCCTTTTAAGGTATCGACTGCAACACCCTGTTTTTTCTTTTCTTTATAATCTGCTGCTAAATTAATAAAATATTCAATTTCCTCTTTTGTGAAATCTTTTAAAGTTAAAAAATTACGTCCTTTTAAATCCATGTTCTTATCCTCCGATTTCTTTATTTCTCATCCTTTTTATTCATCTGTGCTGGATATCTCTTCTGGAATTTCTTTTGCAACAATCCATAAGATCGGAAGAGC
>OODC01000568.1_pt1 | contig 22944 bp, 21 predicted proteins | sample 1671711 | NCBI WGS metagenome assembly OODC01 (sample SAMN06348184, study PRJEB24527) | human gut metagenome | reverse complement strand
TGGCCGAAGCCAAGCGAACCGACGGTCTTCAGGGTCTCCACACGGATTTCCTGAGCAAATACGCGAAGCTCCTGCATCTTTTCTGCTTTCTGCATTGCATACACCTGCCTAATTCATAAGTATTTTCTCTTATCGCGCCGTGACGCAGTGTGCCGCGCCGGCGCACAGCGGCGCCTTACCGCTGTATACGATTACAGTGTATCACCAAACCGCTCAGATTTCAACCGAAAATCGTGTTTTTTCAGATAAAAATTCCGCTCTCCCCTGCCGCTGCTGCGTCGATTTTCCGCGGAAATGCGAAAAAAACGTATTTTTTTATCCATCTCCCGTCTCGCGTTTTCCGACCTTTTTACGGAAAATCCCGGGGCTTCTCTGCCTGTTTTCCGTCATTTGCTGCGAAACTCTGCACTTTTCTGTATATTCGTGCAGTCACGAAAAACCACAACTTACCCATCATCTCACCTTTTTTATTTTCCGAAATAAAATTTTACAGCCCTTAAACCCCTGTGTTTTCGTTATTTTCACTAGTTTTTCATCCTGTGCCGCCTGTCTCTTTGCTTTTTCACCAAATTTTACCCCTGATTTCTGGCTTTCTGTGCAGTAGACAACTTGCGCATAATTTGATAAACTATAAAGGTACATTGTGGACTTGTTTGGATATTTTTCAAGGAGCAGCATGAAAATGAAGGTCAGCCGATTGAACTCCATAGAGCAGTATGTGATCTCGCGCGAAACCGTCAGCATCGACGAGTTGTGCGAGGTTTTCGGCGTGTCCAAAAATACCATCCGCCGCGATCTGAACGAGCTGGAAATGCGCGGCCATATTACAAAGGTATACGGCGGCGTGACCGCGACCGTGCCCTCGGGCGCGGTGCCGACCCCCATCCGCTCCAGCCTCAACACCGTGGACAAATCGCTCATCGGCCGTCTGGCGGCAGAGGAGGTTGAGGACGGCGACACCATCTTCATCGACTCCGGCACGACCACGCTCTGTCTGCTGCGGTTTCTCGTGGCGAAAAAGCGCATCACGATCATCACGCACTCGCTCGGCGCACTGAGCGAGGCCTCCAAATACGATAACCTCAACATCATTTCGCTCGGCGGCATTTACAGCCCCACGACCGACTCGTTCGTCGGCCTTTCCGCGATCGAGGCGCTGTCCTCCATGCGCATCAACAAGGCGTTCATGGGCGCGACCGGCGTTTCGCTGACCGCCGGCATGACCAACACGACCTTCCTCGAGGCCGAGATCAAGCGCGCGGTCGTGCATCGCGCCGACAGCATCTACGGCATGGCGGACTCGTCCAAGATCGGCCGCGAAGCCATCGTCACCTTCTGCCACCTCAAGGATCTCACCGCGTTCATCACCGACCGCGAACCGCCGAAGGAATACGTCGACCTGTGCCGTCAGGAAAACGTCAAGCTCCGCTACGAATAAAAATTTGAGATGAATTTGCCCCCGGCAGAAAATCTGCCGGGGGCTTTATTTTGCATTGTTATATCAGTTTGCCCGTCAGCACACGGTTGATGAGCTCGACGATCTCGTTTTTCGGGATGGGCTGCGGCTCGGTGATCCACTTTTCCATCATGCCGACGATGCCGGTCGCGAGAAAACGCGCCGCATAAGCGTCCTCCACGCTTCGGAACGGACGCATTTCCAGATGGCACTCCTCGAGCACCGTGATCATCTTGCGTCCGAAGCCTTCCACACCCGTGCCGCGCACGAGCGCGCGGACGATCTCGCGGTTCTCCTCCAGATAATCCACCGCACGCGCCAGGACCGGCTGAAGATTGCTCGTCCCGCTCGGATGCAGATCCGCGATCAGCTCGCGGAAATCCTCGATCATCTCCGCCTCGATCTTTTCGCGCAGATCATATACATCGCGGTAATGCGCATAGAATGTGCCGCGGTTGATGTCCGCCTCGCGGACCACGTCGGTTACTGTGATGCTCTGAAAATCCTTCTGCTGCATCAGCCGGGTCAGAGCCTGCCGCAGCAGCTTTTTCGTGCGCCGTATGCGCTTATCCTCCTGTACTGCTCCTGTCATGTTCCCTCTCCTCCGTTCAGACTGCGTTCAGCTTTTCTCTGTCCCTTTCGGCTAAGCGCACGTTATTGAACATTTTCTTTCTCTTTGTTCTTTTACATACACATTATTTATATTTGCCTATTGTGTTCGTTAACCTTATGTACTATACTATATCACGAAAAGAAATCCGATACAATATCTATTTTCCCGAAAGTTGGTGTTTTCCTTGTGAAACTTAACGGACATAATCCGGTTGATTTAATCATTAACCACAGAAAACTGATCGAAAAGGTATTTACCATACTCGTCGTGATCAGCCTCATCTGCATCCCGATGGTCGGCATCAACTACGACCTGACCAAGTACCTTCCCGACTCCTCCCCGTCCGCGCAGGCGCTCGACATCATGGAGGACGAGTTCACCTATCCCGGCATGGGCCGCGTAATGCTCCATGACGTGACGCTTTACGAAGCGAAAAACATCAAGGACCGCATCGCAGATGTTGAGGGTGTGGACATGGTCATGTGGGCCGACATGACAGCCAACATCTACGGTTCGAGTGAATTCATCGACTACGACGACATCGACGACTACTATCACGAGGACGACCAGTCCGCCTACATGGACGTCATCTTCGAGGACAAGGACTCGTCCTCCCAGACGCACAAGGCCGTCCGCCAGATCGAGCAGATCGTCGGCGACCGCGGACTCGTCGCCGGCTCCGCCGTATCCGACACCAACCTCGGCCCGACCATCAACAAAGAGGTCGCGCGCGTCATGGTGCTCGCGGTCATCATCATTTACATCATCCTGACCATCACAACGACCTCGTGGTTCGAGCCGGTGATGTTCCTGTCCGTTCTTGGCATCGCCATCATCATCAACATGGGCTCGAACATCATCCTCGGCGAGATCTCGTTCCTGTCCAACGCGGTCGGCGCGGTGCTCCAGCTCGCCTGCTCGATGGACTATTCGATCTTCCTGCTGCACTCGTTCACGCAGGAGCGCGCGCAGGGCATCGAGCCGGAGCAGGCCATGGCGAACGCATGGCGCAGCGCGTTCTCGTCCATTTTCGCCTCCGGCATGACGACGATCGTCGGCTTCGCGGCGATGTGTCTGATGAATTTCGGCATCGGCCCGGACATGGGCGTTGTCCTCGCCAAGGGCATCACCATCAGCCTTGTCACTGTGCTGCTGCTCATGCCGGCGCTCATCCTGCGCTTTCAGGACATCGTTGCCAAAACGCAGCACCGTCCGTTCCTCCCGCAGCAGAGCCGCGGCATGGGCAATTTCGCCTACCGCATCCGCCGTCCGCTGTTCATCCTCGTGCTGCTCATCATCATCCCGTGCTACATCGCGCAGGGCATGGCGAACTTCACCTACGGCAACGAAGCGGTCGCGAACTCCCCCGGCACGCCGGTCTATGAGGCCGAGCAGCAGATGAACGCCGCCTACGGCAAGAGCAACATGATGATCGCGCTCGTCCCGCTCGACAGCAGCCTGACCGAAAAGGCGATGACCGACGAGATCGACGACCTGCCTTACGTCAAGTACGCGCTCAGCCTGTCGTCCGTTCTGCCCGAGGGCATCCCCGAGGACTTCCTCCCTGAGAACATCACGAGCATCATGCACTCGAAGAACTGGGCGCGCGTGATCATCAACGTCCGCTCCTCCGGCGAGAGCGACGACGCGTTCAAGTTTGCCGACAATATCCGCGGCATCGTGGATCAATACTATCCGAACGAACAGACCTACCTCGTCGGCGTCACCCCGTCCACGCAGGACATCAAATCCATCATCGTGCCCGACTACAACCGCGTCAATATCGTTTCGCTGCTCGGCGTCGCGCTCGTTGTCGCGCTCACCTACAAGGCGCTCATCCTGCCCTTCGTCGTTCTCATCCCGATCGAGTGCGCGATCTTCATCAATACCGCTCTTCCGTACATCTACGGTCAGCGCACGATGTATCTCGGCTTCATCATCGTCGGCTGCATCCAGCTCGGCGCGACCATCGACTATTCCATCCTGCTGACCGGCAATTATCTGGACGCGCGAACGCAGGGCGACAAAAAGGAAGCCGCCATCCGCGCCGTCTCGATGAGCGCGGAGTCGGTCATGACCTCCGGCATGATCGTTATGACCGTTGCCTACGGCCTGTACTTCATGACCTCGGTCGAGGCGATCTCCAGTCTGGGCCGCCTGATCGGCCGCGGCGCATTCATTTCGGTCATCATGGTACTGTTCTTCCTGCCGATGTGTCTGATGATCTTTGACCGGTTCATCGTCAAGCCTGACCACGCGGAACGAAAGCACGCGAAGATGAACCGCATCCATGCGATGAAGATCAAGCTGCCGACGCTCAGCGCGCTGCATGAGCAGCGTCTGCGCCTGCATCAGCAGATCCGCGAAAACCGTCATGCACGCCACAAGCAGACGCGCGCCAAGTGGAACAATCTGCTCCACGGCAAGGGCTTCACCCTGCCCGAGCAGCCGGATAACGGCGAGAGCATCGAAACGCCCGAGACCGCGAAGCGCACGCTGCCGAAGCGCGTCCGCATGCGGCTGAAGGCACGGCTCGACCGCCGCAAGGCGCGTCTGAGCGACCTGATTTCCGCAAGAAAGAACGACAATGATAAGAGCAACACGGAGGAAAACGACAATGAAAAGAAATAAGCTGCGCCGCGTTACCGCGACCGCACTCTTGCTTTCGTTCGCGCTGCCGCAGTGCGCCCAGGCCGCCGCTCCGACAGTCGAGACCGACGAAACCGTATACATCAACATGGATTACTACGGTGCGCCGACCAACACGCGCATCGTCAAGGGCGTAAACCTCAACGGCCACACCGAATTCACGGATTTCGGAGACTACAAGGACGTTTACAATATGTCCACCTTTGACGAGCCGACCCTCAAGGAGGACTCGGTCTACTGGAAGCTGAACACCGATAAGAACCGCTTCTACTACGAGTGCATCCCGAACGACACGGTCAACATCCAGATGCCGTGGAACTTCGATGTTTCCTACAAGCTCAACGGCGTCCCGGTCGAAGCAGACCAGTGCGCCGGCGCGAGCGGCACCATTCAGATGGACATTCACGCCGTGCCGAACACCTACGCGAGCGACTACTACAAGAACAACATGATGCTGGTCTGCGCGACCGGCATCGACATGAGCAAGGCGCTCTCCATCGACGCGCCGGGCGCACAGATCCAGTCGTTCGGCACCTACAAGCTCGTCATGTTCATGGGTCTGCCGGGCGAGGAAAACACCTTCACCGTCCGCATCGGCTCAAATGACTTCGAGAGCATGGGTCTCATCATGTTCATGACCCCGGCGACCACCTCCGCACTCGACATCATGTCCAGCATGCGCGACATCAAGGACCGTCTGGAAAATTCGGGCGACAACCTCTATACCGGCGTCAGCTCCATGCTGAGCACCATGCAGGCCGTGCAGAGCAGCCTTTCCTCGATGTCGAGCGGCATTTCCGGTATCGATCAGGTGCGCAAACAGCTCATCAAGGACCGCGGCACGCTTGACCCGAGAACGGATGCGGCGCTGAACGCGCTCGATGAGCTGACCGGCAAGTCTGACTCGCTCATCCCCGAGCTGAACTCCGCCAAGGAGACGCTCACTGCCCTCAACGCCACCACGAGCAGCATCCTCACCACCCTCGAGGAGTCCGGCGAGGATATTCCGGAGTACCAGAAGCTGCTGAACGACGTCAAGACCTCGCTCGGCAATCTGGAGGATCTGTTCGACGACCTCGACGACGAGACCGACAACAGCAGCTGGACCATCGCCCAGATCCGCAGCGCAAGCGAGGATCTCCAGAAGGAGCTGAACGCGCTGACAGAGGACCTCGAGAGCCTGTCGGGCAGTCTGGATGACCTTGATCTGGAAACCCCGGTTTCCACCGAACTGACGAATTATGTCAAGAAAATGGCAACAGAGGCCGGTACGACCGCCGCGGAAACTGCTTCCAAGCAGGCTTATGCGCAGGCATACGAACAGGCTATCGCCAACGGAATGTCTAAAGAAGAAGCTGCTGCCGCTGCTGCTGCTGCCGCAAAAAGCGCCGCATCCTCCGCTGCAAGCTCCGCCGCTTCTCAGGCACAGGCTTCCGCCTACAACAACGCTCAGGCGCTTGCCGCACTCATGACCGGCATCAAGAGCGGTTCTTCGGCTGTCACTTCCGACATGCAGTCCATGACCAAGCAGCTCAAAAGTGTCACAGAGAAAATGTCCGACCTGCTCAACGCGACGAACTCCCTGCTCAAGGACCTTGAGGACATCGCGGACGTATTCGACGAGTACAAGGGTCTGCCGCAGGACTTCACCGCTGAGGGCAAGAAGCTGACCGAGCTTGCGAACGGCTCTCTCGACCGCGTGAACAAGATGCTCGCCGATATTCCGGCGCTGCGTGAGTCGCTCGACAGCCTCACCAAGACCGCGACCTCGTCCATCGACAAGACGACCGACCTCATGAGCTCGACCACCAAGGCGCTCTCGACCTCCTACGACCTCATGAACACCGCCAACAGCGTGCTCCGTTCGGTCCGCAGTCAGGCGGACGCCAGCACCCAGACCACGATCAACAGCCTGCTCGATACGCTCGGCAAGCTCTCCGGTTCGACCGCATCCGGTCAGATGCAGACCGCGACCAACTCCATCCACTCCGCCGTCAAGGACGCGGAGACCGACCTTGAAGACGACACCAACGTGCTCAACATCGACACCTCGGCTGACCTCGAGTCTGTCACATCGAGCATGAACCCCTCCCCGTCCAGCCTTCAGTTCATCCTGCGCACCGATGAGATCTCGGTGGACGATGATGACGACGACGGCATCTCCGATCAGGACGCCGCAGACGAAGGCGTATTCGCCCGCATCTGCAACATCTTCAAAAAGCTGTTCACCGCCATCACCGGCGTGTTCACGTCGGACGATTGACCGCATACTGCAAAGCACCGCTTCCACATGGAGGCGGTGCTTTTTTGCGCAGAAAAACACCTCGCAGACAGCATTTCTGCGAGGTGTTCGTTTTTATGCCTGCGCCGCGTCGTTCAGACGGGACAGGTACTTGTTCTGATAGAACTTCAGCTTGCTCTCAAACTGAGGGCCGGACTTGAACTCCGCCTTCGCATAGGCGTGCGTGTCGAATTCCTCTGCGCCCTCGACGAGCTGAATGGTGTAGATCGCGATGTTCGAGCAGTGATCGCTGATCTTCTCAAGGTCGTGCACGATGTCGAGGAAGTGAATGCCGGTCTGCATCGTGCAGCCGCCCTCGCCAAGGCGCTCGATATGGCGGCTCTTGAGCTGCTCCTTCATGGTATCGACGACCTCCTCGAGCGGCTCAACGCTGCGCGCGAGCGAAACCGACTGCGTAACATACGCCTCGACCGTCATGTCGAGAACCTCGCTGACTGCGTCCGTCATGGCGTGCAGCTCGTTCATCGCGGTCGCGGAGAAGCTCAGACCTGCCTGACGGAACTCGTCGGCGCGGTCGAAGATATTCTGCGCATAGTCGCCGATCTTCTCGAAGTCGGACAGCGAGTGCATCATCTCTGCGCTCTGGCGGCGCTGATCGACCGAGCGCACGTTGTGCATCGTGGTCAGGTAGCGGCCGATCTCAACCTCTGCGCGGTCGAGGAACGCCTCGTGTTCGCGGAAGATCTCCTCGCTGGCCGCACTGCCGCCGAACATCGGGTCGATCGCAAGGTGGAAATTGCTCTTCGCCGCCTCGCCCATGTCAGCGATGCAGCGCTGCGCCTGATCGAGCGCGAGAGCCGGCGTGGTAAGGAAACGCGGCTCGAGCTTCGCAAGCGGGTCCTCCTGCGTCTCGCCGGTCGGCACGCTCCACCTTGCGAGCTTGACCAGCAGGCCGGTGAACGGCAGGAACAGCAGGGTGCAGGTCACGTTGAACAGCGTGTGGAAGTTCGCGATGCCGCCCTTGTCGATCGGATTTTCCCAGAACGAGAAGCCGACCGCGTACTGCACGGCGTAGATCGCGACCAGAAACGCGATCGAACCGATGAGGTTGAAGTAGAAGTGCACCATCGCGGTGCGGCGCGCGTTCTTCGAGCCGCCGAGCGAGGACAGGAACGCGGTGATACAGGTACCGATATTCTGACCGAGGATGATCGGGATGGCGGCAGAATAAGTGATCGCGCCCGTCGTGGACAGCGCCTGCAGGATACCGACCGACGCCGAGGACGACTGGATGATCGCGGTGACGCCCGCGCCGACCACAACGCCGAGCACCGGGTTGGAGATCGCTGCAAACAGATCGGCAAACTGCGGCAGATCCGCGAGCGGCGCGACCGCGCCCTCCATGACCGCCATGCCGATGAACAGGATGCCGAAGCCGGTGAAAATGTCCGCAATGTCGCGCGTGCGGCGCTTTTTCGCGAGCATCATGATGATAACGCCCACCAGAACGATGATGTAGGCGAGATTTTTCGGCTTGAGCAGATCCATGAACAGGTTGCCCGAGCCGTCGCCGCCGCTCAGACGCAGGATCTGCGCGGTGACGGTCGTACCGATATTCGCGCCCAGGATAACGCCGACCGACTGCTTGAGCGTCATGATGCCTGCGTTAACAAAGCCGACCACCATGACCGTCGTCGCGGACGAGGACTGAATGACCATCGTCACGACCATGCCCATGATAAGAGCGGTAAAGACGTTGCCCGTCATTTTTTCCAGAGTTTTTTCCAGCTTGGAACCGGCAGCGCGCTCCAGTCCCTTTCCCATTGTCGTCATACCGTAAATGAACAGCGCCAGTCCGCCGATCATCTGCACGATTGACAGCACATCAAATTCCATACGCTTCCTCCGTTTCACATTCTCTAAATTATCTCTTTACGAAACGCATACACTTTAAGTGTATCAGCAGGAGCGCATCCTGTCAATTCCAAAGGATGAAAAATAAACGCAAACTTTACGCCTGCGCTCGTTCATTATGTTGCATTTCTGCTGCATTCGGCATATTGGTCTATGCCATCCGCATCATGCTGTAATTGAGATACGCCGCAAACAGCAGCCATGCCGCATACGGCATGAGCAGCCTGCCTGCGGCTTTGTCGAGGCGGGAAAACGCCGACAGCGCTGCAAGCACGAGCGCGAGCAGCAGGAGCAGCCACCAGAACGCGACAGCGTACTCCTGCGCCCGGAAATACAGCAGCGGCCAGACGAAATTCACGGCGAGCTGCACATAATAAAGCATGAGCGCGTTTCGGCTCTCCTGTGTGCCGAGGCGGTACACTCTGCGGCTCGCCGCCCCCATCAGCAGATAAAGCACGGTCCAGACGACCGGGAACACCCATGCGGGCGGCACGAGCGGCGGCTGCGGCAGCGCACTGTACTGCGCCATGGCATCCATCGTCAGCACCGCGGCGGCCCCGCCGACGGCAAGCGGCAGCACGGTCAGAAAAATCCCCATTCTCCCCTCTCCTTTGCCTTATCATATGCGGAGAGCGCGAGGATTATCCGGCCGGCTGCCGCCTGCCTGCTCAGAATTCTTTTTTCTGATAAATTTTGATCCCGATCTGCCAGCAGAGAGCGTAAACCGCTCCGCAGACCGCGAGACAGCCCGCGAGGAATGCCGTAAACCTGCTCACAGGCCAGCTGTCCATGCCGCCGACCGCCTGTACCAGACGGTTGAACGCCGGATGGTTTTTCAGCGCGGTCAGCGCGATGATCGGCACCCACACGACGCCCAGCAGAAAATACCGGCCGCGTTCCGTGCCGAAGCGTAGGATGAGGTCAAATTCGATGCCCATCAGCAGCAGAGCAACTGCCTCGCAGGCAAGCAGGCCGAGCAGGTTTTCCGCAAGCGAACCGTCGCGGTGCACTGCGCTGAACACCATCGTCAGAACCACACCGAGCAGAAACATCGCGACGTTAAGCGCAAGGCTGACCGTGAACTTGCTGCTCACGATATCGCGCCGCGAGACCGGCAGCGTCAGACTGAGCCTGTCCCAGCCGTAGGCATGATCCGTGCTCATCAGCGTCGCCGGACCCATGACCGACAGCATCGTGACCAGGAACGGTATGAATGCGCTGCCTCCATAGGCAAACGCCGAGACTGCCATGACGGCGAATACCCACAGAAGCGCCTTCATCGAGCGGCGGATATTCATCCAGTCCGCAAAAAGCATCGCTTTCATCGTACTTCCTCCCCTTTTGTCAGAAACATCATGATCTGTTCCACGCTGACCGGCTCGACCGGCCAGTTTTCCGGAATGCCGTCCCGTTTGACCAGTGCTTCGCAGCCAAATGCGCCCTTTCGCACCGCTCGGACTGCGTCCGGGTCGAGCGCGTTCAGCTGCTCCTCCGTGCAGCGCAGCACGCCGTGGCGGTCGATCAGCTCGTCCCGTCCCTCGCTCAGCAGCACGCGGCCGTGATGGATAAACGTGATATTGTCCGCGATCTTGTCGAGGTCACTCGTGATGTGGCTGGACAGCAGCACGGCGTGCGTTTCGTCCTGCATGAAATCGTACAGCAGGTCGAGTACCTCGTCCCTCACGACCGGGTCAAGTCCGCTCGTCGCCTCGTCCAGAATCAGTAGCTCCGCGCCGTGCGAGAGCGCCGCCGCGATGGACAGCTTCATTTTCATGCCGCGCGAATAATCCTTGATGGCCTTGCGGCGGTCGATGCCGAAGCGCTCGAGACAGGCCGCGAACTGCGCCCCATCCCACGCGCGGTAGGCTCTGCCGAGCAGCGTGTCCACCTGCGCGGCGTTCATCGTGCTCAGAAAGCCGCCGTCCTCCAGCACCACGCCGATGCGCTCACGCACCGCCGCATCACCCGGCCGTCCGCCGAGCACCTCGATCTCACCGCTGTCCGGCCGCACAAGGTCGAGAACGGTCTTGATGAGCGTCGTCTTTCCGGCTCCGTTTTCGCCGATCAGACCCATCACACAGCCGCGCGGCAGAGTCAGATCGACGCTGTCCAGCGCAAATCCTTTGTATTTCCTGGTCAGCCCTCTGATTTCGAGTGCGTTTTTCATTGATTCCCCTCCTCAAAAGCCGTTTGTGCGATCTCCATGAACTCCTCCGCGGTCAGTCCGCCCTGCTTCGCCGCGTGTACCGCCTGTGCCAGATGCGCCTCCACGGCGCGGAGCTGTTCCTCGCGCAGCCGCGCGCCGCTCACCTGCGCGACAAAGCTGCCGCGTCCGGTCTGCGTAACGATCAACCCCTCGCGCTCGAGTTCTTCATACGCGCGCTTTGTCGTGATGACGCTGATGCGCAGCTCCCTGGCGAGCAGCCGCATGGACGGCAGCGCCTGCCCTGCCGTAAGCTCGCCTGAGACGATCTTCGCCCGGAGCTGCCGCGTGATCTGTTCGTAGATCGGGGCGCTGTCCGTGTTAGAAAGAATGATGTTCACGCTCTCCCTCCTCTGTTTATTGTATATACTCATTATATACAATATTCACGCTTTGTCAAGTCCCCTGCCGTCGATTATTCAATTTTCACAAACAGCGTTTTGTACAAACCTTTCTCTTTATTTTTGTTGCATATGCCTATTTCCAGCCATCAAATAAGCACGCGCTAACTCAACGAAAATTTAGTCGAAATGACGAAATATTTAACTTGCATTTGTGCAACTTTCGCGCTATACTGAACTTGTCAAAGGGAAGATCAAGGAAACGCTTCCCCATAAAATACATCCTTGCAGCTGCGGCCAGCGCAGCATATTCTAACATAGACCACCTCTCTTTTTCCTTTCTTTTTACTCTTTTTTCTTTGTGAAATCGAAACTCCCTTTTCGATTTCGCGCAGGAAAGCGAACCGCTCCCGGTTCGCTTTTTTTGTTTTAAGACGGTCGAAAACTGCGTTTTCCGACAAACTAAAAGGACGCTTTCCGTTTTTCGAAAGCGTCCTTTTCTTTTAACCCTGTTTACTTCTTGATGATCAGCGCCATGAACACGAGGTCGGTGTCTCCGGTGTTGTCGAGCGCGTGGCCGCTGCCGTCCGGGCAGAACGTCACATCGCCGGTCTTGACCGGGAAGGACTTCTCACCGTCGTTGTACGAGCCTTCGCCGCTCAGGATGTAATAAGTCTCGGTCTCGCCGTGGTGCTCGTGAAAGCCCAGCGTGCAGCCCGGCTCGATCGTTACCTTCGCGTACAGGCCGCACTTGCCGTCGAGCTCCGCTTCGCCGAGCAGGTGCTCGATGATCACATGACCCTTGCCGCCGGCCATCTTCTCTACCTTGTCGATTTTATGTTCGCTTGCAGTCGTCATCATAATAAAACTCCGCCTTTCCTGTCGCCGCTGTTTTGCAGCATTCTTATCATTTCCTATTATAACGGTTGTTTTTCAAATTGCAAGCGCGGCAGAAAAGATTTTATAAACCGTAAACCGGGAAGCTGATGCGCACCTTGAACTGGTCGCCGTCCACCGTTACCTCGAACTCGCCGCCGCAAGCTTCGGTGTAGCTTTTCGCGATGGCGAGACCCAGACCGCTGCCCTCGGTCGAACGCGCCGCGTCGCCGCGCACAAAGCGCTCGGTGATTTCATCGGGGGCGAAGTCCATTTCGTAGTTCGCGGTGTTCTTGACCTCAAGCACAGCCTGCCCATCGCACTCCGCAAGCGAGATAAAGACGCGCGTACCGTGCAGCGAATACTTGACGCAGTTGCCGATGAGGTTTTCGAGAACGCGGCTCATCTTGCGGCCGTCCGCCCGGATGGGAAGCTCCTTTTCGGGCAGCGTCACCTTGAGCGCAAGGCCGCTCGCCTGAATGGCCTTCTCCTGCTCCGCGAGCGCCTGCCGCACGAGCGTGGCCGCGTCCAGACGCTCGCAGTTCATCTGCTCCACGCCCGAGCGCACCTTGGAGATGTCGAACAGGTCGCTCGTCAGGTTCTTGAGCCGCAGACCTTTCTGGTGGATGATTTTCGCATAGTCGTTCGCCTCCTCGGGCGTCAGCTCCATCTGGCAGAGCAGGTCGGAGTAGCTGAGAATGCTCGTGAGCGGCGTTTTGAGGTCGTGGCTGACGTTGGTGATCAGCTCGCTCTTCATGCGCTCCGCGCGCACCTCATTCTGAACCGCCGCCTGCATCCCGTCACCGAGCGAGTTTATGTCCTCCGCCATCGCGGCGAAAACGCCCTCCGGCATATCGGTCAGCCGGGATTCCATATCGCCGCCGCGCATCCGATGCAGCGCCTCCACGATGCGCTCAAAGCCGTGAATGCGCCGCGCGAGGAAATAACCCGCCGCGAGGAACCACGCGATACCGAGCACGAATGCGAGAAACGAGCCGCCCTCCGCGCCGAATACTGTGGCAAGAAGCGCCAGAACGACCGTGTAGCCGAAAAAGAGGAGCAGGACGTTGCGCGTCTTGTAGTCGCGTGTCAGCAGGTGCATCAGCTTTCGCGTACTCTCCCGCACACCGCGCCGGCACCAGCGGACAAAGCGGACGCACCAGCACTGCCGCGCAAAGCTGCGGTTCTTAACAATCCGCACGAGCGACAGCGTAAGCTCCAGCGCGAACGCGAACGCCGCCGTCAGGAATGCGACAGACGGCATCAGCAGGAAGATCATGTCGCTCGAACCGTTCGCGATTTCCACCGTGAGCGCGATATTCAGGCCGCCCGCAAGTCCCAGAACGCTCCAGAACAGCAGGACGTTCCCCTCGACCGGCAGACGGTCGAGCGTTGCGAGGTGCATCTCCTCGTCCTCCGGGCGGCGTCCCGTGACGAACAGAAGATACACGAACAGCAGCAGCGCCGCCGCCGTCAGCGTGAGAACGATATAAATCGTATGCGCGAACGTATTCTTCTGCGCGCTCCACATTTCCTGATACTGCGCCGCCTGCTCGGAGGTGACGCACACCCTGATGACCGTGCCGAGCGGATAAGTAGCAGACCGGACGTTGTATTCATCAGTCGGCTCATCGTCAAAGCTGTCGTCAATCGGCTCATCATCAAAGGGCATATAGTACCACGAAATATTGCTCTGCGTCGCGTCGTCCGGCCGGGCAATCAGGTAAAACGCCGCGTTCTGCGTCGCGCTGTCGCTGAGTTCGGCGTTCGAAATCACCTTTCCGTTCATGACGCCGTAGTAGCTGCCCGGAAAATCCCGGGTATGCTGCTCGAACTCCTGTCTGGATATGCCTCCCTCCAGAGCCGCCTCCAGCGTTACCGCCGTGTTGTTCACCTGCCCGGCCATGTACCTCGACTGAGAGAAATTCGTTTCAAACTGATAAATCATGCCGTCCCGGCCGAAATCGACCAGGACGTTCTCTCCAATGATCACCGCCGCCGCGAAGCACCCCACAATGCCCACGAACGCGATGATTTTTGCCGCCGTACTGCGTAAGATCCCCTTGATATTCATGCTCACTCGCTCCTCTCTATCTTATATCCGACGCCCCATACTACCTTCAGATACCGCGGCTCCTTCGGGTTTATCTCGATCTTCTCCCGGATATGCCGCACATGGACGGCGATGGCGTTGTCGCTTACGATGTCGTCGTTCCAGACCTGCCGGTAGATCTCCTCGGTCGAGAAAACCTTGCCCGGGTGGCGGCACAGCAGCTCCAGTATCTTGTACTCGAGCGGCGTGAGCCGCACCGCCTCGCCATCCACCATTACACTTTTACTCTCGGTATCGAGCGCCAGACCGCGTATCACGATCTGCGCGGCGGTCTTCTGCATCGCGCCGAGCTGCGTATAGCGGCGCAGCTGGCTTTTCACCCGCGCGACCAGCTCGGAAGGATTGAACGGCTTGGTCACATAATCGTCCGCGCCTGCTGTCAGACCGAGTATCTTGTCCGCGTCCTCGGATTTTGCCGAGAGCAGGATGACCGGGATGTTGCGGCTCTCGCGCAGCTTGAGCAGCGTCTTGATGCCGTCCAGCTCGGGCATCATGATGTCGAGTATGATCAGATGGACCGTGTGCGTCATCACGATGTCGAGCGCTTCCAAACCGTTATAGGCCTTCTCGATCTCGTAGCCGTCCGCGCGAAGGAAGATCGCGATGCTGTCCACGATCTCGCGGTCGTCGTCCACCACCAGTACCTTCAGCTTTTCCATTTCTCTCTCCCCCTTTCCATGCTTCTATCTTACCACAGGTTTCTGTTGTTTTCCGCAGGGAATTTCTTTCGATTTTATTAAGATTGAAAAAATCCCCTTAAAAGAGGGGATTTTTCAGAGTGCTGTATTTTCTTATAAGCTGTACGCCAGTTCGTTGTAAATCATCTGCGCGGCATACTGGCGCGGCAGCGGAGCGTCAATATCTGCCTCTACGCCCTTCAGCAGACCATCCTGATCTGCAAGTTTCATCGTATTGGCCTTCCACTGCGCACCGGTCAGACCGCCCTGCGCTGCATCAACGCCCGAGTATACCAGCAGCATTTTCGCCGCTTCAACCGTAGTCACGGGGGCATCCGGCGCGAAAACCGTACTCGATTTGCCGGCGACGATGCCATAGGCGTAACAGTATTTAATGTAGCCGCTTGCCCAGTGGTTATTTACATCGTTAAAATCAGTAGACATTTTTTCTGCATATGTCGCAGCGTCTGTGCCGCCATTCGTGCGCAGAACGTAGATCATCTTCGCCATCTCCGCGCGCGAGACCGTCTCGTTCGGCTGAAACGAGCCGTTCTCATAGCCCTTGATGACGTTTTTCTCGACCAGCGTGTCGATCACCCTGCTGTCGACCTTGATGTCGCTCTGATCGGTGAACGCCGCACCGGCGCACACAGTCGCGGCGCACGCCGCTGCAAGGGTCAGCGCTGCAATCCTCTTTAATTTTTTCATTGGGGTATCCTCCTTTTATTACGGATACGTTTGCGTATCCTGTATATAACATAGTATATTACTCCCCTCCGATTTTTGTCAACATTTTCCTTGCATTTTCTCTGGAGAACGACAAAAAAGACTGACACCGAAGTATCAGTCTTTTATGGAGGTACCACCCAGAATCGAACTGGGGATCAGGGAGTTGCAGTCCCACGCCTTACCGCTTGGCTATGGTACCATGTGGAGCGGCTGACGAGGCTCGAACTCGCTACCTCCACCTTGGCAAGGTGGCGCTCTACCAGATGAGCTACAGCCGCATTTTTTAACAGGTTGCGTTCCTGCTGTTTTATCCTTCAGTGTTAACCGAAAGATACGATTTTCAAAATGAGTGTCCAGACACTCATTTTGAAAATGGTGCCTCCGGGCGGAATCGAACCACCGACACGGGGATTTTCAGTCCCCTGCTCTACCGACTGAGCTACAGAGGCATACTGGCGACCCGGATGGGACTTGAACCCACGGCCTCTAGCGTGACAGGCTAGCGCTCTAACCAACTGAGCTACCGGGCCAGACCTCGTCGCTGTTTTGTTTGTGTCTCTCAGCGACGATGTTTATTATATCGGAACAGGCGCCAAATGTCAACACCTTTTTCGATATTTTTTTATTTTTATTTTTTATCGGTCGCGTGCGTCAGCAGCTCCTGCAGCTGATCGCGCGAAAAACTATAGATTTTGTCGCAGAACTGGCAGGTTACTTCACTTTTCTCCTGTTCTGCGATCATCTTGGAAAGCTCGGTCTTTCCGAGGCTGATCAGCGCGCGCTCGACCTTTTCCCTGCTGCATGCGCAGCGGTAGCCGATCTCCTCGGTCTGGAGGAAGTCCACTTCGAAGCCGTCGAGCACGGCGGAGATGATCTCCTCGAGGCTCATGCCCTTGTCGAGCATGGCCGTCATCGGCTCGAGCTTTGCGAGATTGGCTTCGAGGCGGTCGATGTCTGCGTCCTTGACGCCCGGCATCAGCTGCACGAGCCAGCCGCCGGCACACTTGACCGTGCAATCGGTGTCGACGAGCACGCCGAGCGCACAGGCAGACGGGATCTGCTCGCTCTCCGCAAAGTAGCGCGTGAGGTCCTCTGCGATCTCGCCGTCCACGAGCGCGACCGTGCCGGTCACGGGGTCCTTGAGGCCGATGTCCTTGATGACCATCAGATAGCCGCGGCCTACGCCGCCGCCCACGTTGAGCTTGCCGTCCGGGCGGAGCGGCAGGTCAGCGGCCGGGTCCTGAAGGTAGCCGCGCACGCAGCCGTCCGACTCGCCCACGCACACGATGGTGCCGAGCGGGCCGTTGCCCTTGATCTGAACGGTGACAGAGCCGTCCTCGACCTTGAGCTGACTGCCCATGATGGAGGTGATGGTCAGCGTGCGGCCGAGCGCTGCGGTCGCAAGTGGCGTGGTGTTATGAATTTCGCGTGCGCGCTCGACAATTCCGGTCGTCGATGCGGCACTGATCTGGATGCCCGCGTTGCGGGCGATCGCGCGAAGAATTTTATCGCTCATATAATGTTAGTCTCTCTTTCGTGCGGTGAAATAGATGCGATCCTCTCCGCCCTTTACGGGCGCGAAGCTCTGATCGCCATAGGTTTTGATTTCGGTAAAGCCTGCCTCTTCCAGCATGCGGACAAGCTGCTGCGGCTCGTAGACGCGCTCCTCGTGCGTTTCCTGCGCGCGCGACCATCTGTCCCCATCCTGTTCAAAAATATCGAACTGATAAGCGCACAGGCCGTCCTCGACTGCCGCCTGCCAGACGCAGAACACGCCGTCGTCCTCGCGGACATAGCTTTCCCCGTCGATACGGAAGAATTTCGCGGGCGTATTGATGTCAAAAACGAACAGGCCGTCCGGATTGAGGAACAGGTGCACGCGGCGGAACGCCTCGGCGAGGTCGTCCGGGTCGGTGACATAGTTCACGCTGTCCAGACAGCACAGGCAGGCGTCCACGTTGCCGTAAAGGTCAAGCTCCTCCATGCGCTGATTGATGAGCAGCGGTCTCGGAGAGCAGTCCATCGTATTCTGCATGGCCTGCATGAGCATTTCAGGCGACGCGTCCGCGCCGATCATGTCGTAGCCGCGTTTCGCGAGCAGGCGCGTCAGGCTGCCCGTGCCGCAGGCCAGATCGAGCACCAGCTGCGGCCGGATGTCCTCCCGTGCAAAAAGCTGCTCGAAAAAATCCGCCCACTGCCCGTAGCCGACGTCGTCGGTAAAACGATCATAGTAGGCCGAAAGTGTCTGATAGCTATTCATTGTCCTCCTTCAGCCGGTCGAGCATTCTGCGGTAGCCGTCCGAGCCGTAAACAAGGCATTTGTTGACGCGGCTGATCGTCGCAGTGGATGCTCCGGTCTCCTGTACGATGTCGCTGTAAATGCGGCCCTCGTCGAGCATGCGAGCTACCTGAAAACGCTGCACCATGGCGCGAAGCTCGGAAATCGTGCAGAGATCCTCGAAAAAGTCGTAGCATTCCTCCACGGTCGAAAGCTTGAGAATGCCGCGAAACAGGATATCCATATCTTCATCCTTTAACTTCCGGTTCAAGTTTTTCCCTCCTTTTACGATTTATTTACGAAAAACGGGGTTGTTCCCCGTGGTGGTTTTCCTCCGCATATGCGTTCAAACCTCTTGTGTTGTTTTCATTATAGCACGATGCTTTCATATTGTAAAGCGTGAAAAGCATACTTTCCTGACAGCTGTCCCTCTCTCGCCGCGGTGACTCTCCGCAGCGCAGGTTGCCCTTCTCGCGTGTTCCTGTTATGCTGTGATCAGAGAAAAATCAACACAAAAAGGAGCATGAATATGGACAATTATGTTACCGGCACGGCGATCCGCACGCTGCGCGAAAAGCAGCATCTGACGCAGCTTCAGCTCGCCGAGCAGATCAGCGTCAGCGACAAAACAGTTTCCAAATGGGAGACCGGGCGCGGCTTTCCGGACATTTCGCTTCTCGAGCCGCTTGCAGCCGCGCTGCGCGTTTCCGTGCCCGAGCTGCTTTCCGGCGAGCAGGTCATCAACGTCAACCGCGCGGCCAATATGCGCCGCTCCAGGCTGTATGTGTGTCCGGTGTGCGGCAATGTGCTGCACGCGGCCGGCAGCGCGATGATCTCGTGCTGCGGCGTCACCCTGCCCCCGCTCGAAGCCGAGCAGCCCGACGAGGCGCACGACGTCCGCATTGAGGATATCGAGCACGAGCTTTATATCTCCTCCGCGCATCCGATGAACAAATCGCACTATCTTTCGTTCGCCGCCTGCTGTACGGACGACCGCTTCGAGCTTGTGCGCTTCTATCCCGAAGGAAACGCAGAGGCGCGCTTTTTCCGACGCGGCCACGGTATTCTTTACTGGTACTGCAACCGCCACGGACTGTTTTTTAAGCGATTTTAACTTTTCCTGGCGAAACCGCTCTGTTTTTTTCGAAACCGGAGCGGTTTTTGTATTATTTTTCAGCATTTTAAAATTTCTTTGATTTTTCCAAAAAAACTTTCAAAAAAACCATTGACAAAACCGGCTTCCGTATGTATAATAATTCTTGTCGCTGACAGTGAGGCGACTCGACAAGAGGAAAATGCGAGTGTGCTGGAACTGGTAGACAGGCACGTTTGAGGGGCGTGTGTCGAACGACGTACGGGTTCAAGTCCCGTCACTCGCACCATTTCCTTTCAGTGCAGAAGTAAATACCACATGCGGATGTGGCGGAATGGCAGACGCGCTAGCTTCAGGTGCTAGTGTTCGCAAGGACGTGGGGGTTCAAGTCCCCCCATCCGCACCAAGAATTGTGCTGAAATCGTTGTATTTCAGCACTTTTTCTTTATCTTTGTTGTTCCAGTTTTTAACTGACGACACTTTGACGACAAAAGGAATTTTTTACGACGGTGTTCCCTGCCCTCGAAAGCGCTTAGGGCAGCCGCCTCCCCATTGGAAAGTTTTCTGCCGATATGCTATAATGATTGCAAAAGATTGGAGAAGATATGAGAACTTACAAATACGCTATTTATATTACTTGCGCAATAACCTTGATTTCCTTCTGCATCGCATTCGCACTCAATTTTTATTTCACGGATTCCAATCCGTTTTGGTGCAATCTTCTGCTCGGTATATTTGGCAGCAGCTCATTAACTCTGCTAACATCTATTATCGGATATAGAGTTGAACGACGTCGCACGTTCGAAGGATTTTCCTATGCCACCAAGGCAATACTGCACGATTTGAACAAATATCAATATACCTGGGGATTAGAAGAAAAGGTCGATTTCTTTTTGAACTATACCGACATCAGTAAAATAGATTGGGATAGGTATTATGGAGATTTTGACTTCTTCACAAGCTTTTTCAGCAATGATAATGATAGACGTTATATTTACACCCAAATATACTATCCAATCGTGCAAGTTAATAATGCAATCCGTAATCACATCTGGCATTTTCGATGGTTTCGAGATGGTTCCGGAAAAAACGACGTTGCGATTAAGAAGTTTATTTGTGAAATCGAACCTCACTTGATCGAGATAAAGCACACAGAAGCCGATATAACTATTATGGATATACGGAATAAACTTGTCGAGGACATTAGTTTTGAGCTAAATAATAACTATTACAAACTGATGTACGGCAAACGCATATTCAAGCGTAGTTGCGCCTCTGATAACTCTCAAAAATCATAAAGAGTATAATAACCCCTCAGTGTCCGAATGAAGTGACACTGAGGGGTTGTACTTTACTTCTCCATCGCCTTTGCCAGCTTCTTCACGAGCTGCTCACCGTACTGGTACCGCAGCAGATACTCGATGGTCTGCTCCTCCAGACCGGCGGCTTCCTGCACGGTGTCGATGACAGCCTGCACCTCGGCGGTGCCATCCGGCACAAACGTGCGGCACTGCGGCGCAGTAATGCTCGGCAGCTTACGGATTGCATCGTAGCTGACCGCAAAGCCTGCCTGCTCCAGAGAGCGCATCTTGATGTAGTTTACCTCATCCTTGGTGATGCACTCGCAGGTGTACGTCTTGCCATTGAGCATGACGTTTTTCTTCTCTACCACTTCGTCGTCCTCCTTCTTCGGTTCGGGTTCAACCGGCGCGGTCAGCCGTGCCTTGAACTTACGCCACAGACTTTCGTCGCGTACCCACGGCTCGGGGCACAGCTTGCCGGTGACATCATAGTGCCGCACGACGTGATCTACGTCAATGCCGTACTTCGCCATGAGATACTTGACCAACTCGACGGCACGGTCTACCGTCTGCGGCGTGATGGTGTACTTGCCACCTACGATGTCGCTGCACATTTCCACACCCAACGAATTACGGTTCATACAAATGCCGCGTAACGGGTGATGCGAGCTCTCGAGATCGCCGCCACAATGCCATGCTGCATCGTTGTCGCGGACGGACTGCGTAACGCTTTCCTCATCGACAAAATAGTGTGCACTTGCCCGTCGGCCTGCGCCCTGAAAATAGTGCGCGTTGCCCTCGTCGGTATCGCCGTCGTTGGCGGTATAGTGCATGACGATGTACTTGATCGAATTGCCGCCGCGGCCGGAGTAGTAGTTGCTCGGATCAGCCGGCACAAACGGAATGTTCATCAATCGTTCTCCTCCCCTAATTTATCCACTGCGTCCTTTGCTGCGGACAACATCTTCTTGAGCCACTGCGGCACGGGTGCGCCCAGGTTAACTGCGTTTTCGACGATCGAGCCCAACTCCGTGAGCGTGTACCACACGACCACCAACGGGCACAGCAGTGTCGTATACTCAAACGGCAGCACGACGCCCGGCAGGTGCCCGAGCATGGCGCCGATAAGCAGATCAGCCGCACCGGCCACCATTACTACAATAACTGAGCCGATCTTGTGAAAGATGCCGTCTCGTGCCGACTTGCTCGACCACTCGCCGCGGTGCATTGCTGCTGCGGTGCCGGTGAGATAATCCACCGCCATGCAGCCCACAAACAGCACTACAAGCCAGCCGAACCAGCCCCAGAGTGAGGTCAGCAGCGCGACAACTGCCGTCACGGCCAGCTTAAAATCGTTTACTTTATCCATGGTTTTACCTACTTTCTTACGCGATAACGCGATTATATTCGTATTGTACGCGGATTGGATTGATCTCCGCATAGATGAGCGTGGTCTTTGGGTCCGTATGCCCAAGCAAATGCTGAATGACTGTCAAGTCCATGCCGGCCGACAGCGCATGCGACGCGAAGGTGTGCCTCATGAGATGCGGATAGAGTGGGCGCTCCATGCCGATGCGCTTGCCCAGCTTAGAGATAATCTTTTCGATACCTCTATCTGACAGCGGTTCGTAGGGCGCACGGCTGCTGGAGAAGAGCGCTTCTCCTCCCTTGCGGCCTTCGATGTACAGCTGCAGCATCAATTTCGCTCGGACGGAAAAATAGACTGTCCGCTGCTTGCCGCCCTTGCCGATCACCTTGCACTTGCGCTCCTGCCAGTCGATGTCCTGCACACGCAGCCCAGCGACCTCAGACACACGACAGCCGGACGAGACCAGAAATTCCACCAAGGCCTTTTCCTTGTAGCCCTTGCACCCATCGCGGATGAGCTCCAACTGCTCGGCCGTTAGCGGATGCCGGGCACGCAGCTTGTCGATGCGCAGCGACTTGATCTTGCGCATTGGGTTCTTTCGGATCGCGTCCTCATCCGTCAGCCATTGGAAGAAGCTCCGCAGGCAGTTGATGTGCGCTTGCACACTGTTGTCCTTGAGGTGTCGCTCGTCCACCAGATACGCGATGTGCTCTCGCAAATCATCCGTCGTGATCTTCTGCACAGGCTTCTTGCACCTGCCGATGAGCACCTTGAGCCGCTCACGGTAGCCCTCCAGCGTCCTGGGACGACAGCCGTCGATGCGCTTCGCCGCGAGGAAAGCGTCAACACGCCTCGGCAGATTGCTCCGCTCATACACCTTGGCAGGCATAATCTCGTAGTCATGCAAGATTTTCGCGATCTCGCCCGCACATTCGGGCATTAAAGCGGTCAGTTTAGCTAACAGGTCCATTTTTGCAGTCATAGCGCACACACTCCTTTGCAACCATTGTAGCATGATATTGCACGGGCGCCTATGGCAAAGCGACTCAAGGACTGCGGCGAGCTATCGGGGCAAAACGACGCTGATTTG